>Ga0207650_10000064_pt1 | contig 142969 bp, 137 predicted proteins | sample KBSS63metaG_FD_184325 | JGI IMG/M metagenome (GOLD analysis project Ga0207650, IMG submission 184325) | Switchgrass rhizosphere microbial communities from Kellogg Biological Station, Michigan, USA - KBS S6-3 metaG (SPAdes) (version 2) | ecosystem: Host-associated > Plants > Roots >...
CGAAGACCTCGAAGCCGCCCTGCGCGAGGGCTTTCCCAACGCCGAGATCCAGGTCGACGACCTGGCCGGCGACGGAGATCACTACCGCGCCCGCATCGTTTCGAGCGCGTTCAACGGCCTGCCGCGGATCAAACAGCACCAGCTGGTCTACGCCGCGCTGAAGGGCAAGATGGGCGGCGAGTTGCACGCCCTGGCGCTGGAGACGTCCACGCCGGCGTAGCGCGCTGTCGCAGCCGCTTGACCCTGGGCGGCGCGATCCCTAGCTCTTGCCCACGTTTCTGCGCCGAGAGGGCGAACCATGACCGAAGCTGCGACCACCGATCCCGTCCACGATTTCATCGCCAAGGCCGTGGCCGATCATCCGGTGATCCTGTTCATGAAGGGCGTGCCGGACCAGCCGCGCTGCGGCTTCTCGCAGCAGGTGGTGCAGATTCTCGACCAGCTTGGCGTCGACTTCGTCGGCGTCGACGTGCTGCAGAGCGAACCCCTGCGCCAGGGCATCAAGGCCTTCTCCGACTGGCCGACCATTCCGCAGCTCTATGTGAAGGGCGAGTTCGTCGGCGGCTGCGACATCGTCCGCGAGATGTACCAGAGCGGCGAACTGCAGGACTTCCTGCAGCAGCAGGGCGTCGTCGCGTCCTGATCCGGTGAGCGCGGTGCTCGCGCCGCCGGACGGCCGCGAGGTCTTCGAGCTCGCCTTCGAGCCGCAGCCCGCCCACATCGACGCTAACGGCCACGTCAACAACGTCGTCTACCTCGCCTGGGCCCAGGACCTGGCGATCGCCCATTGGGGTGCTCGCGCCTCGGCCGACGACCAGGCCCGCTGGGGCTGGATCGTGTTGCGCCATGAGGTCGACTACCGCCGCCCCCTCAAGCTGGGCGAGGCCGCCCGCGGCCTGACCTGGGTCGCCGACGCCCCCAAGGGCCCCCGCTTCGATCGCCTGGTGCGCTTCGAAGCCCCCGACGGCGCCATGTGCGCTCAGGTCCGCACCGTCTGGTGCCTGGTCGACCCGGACAGCGGCCGCCCGCGCCGCGTCCCACCGGAGATGGTGTCGCTGTTCATCTAGCTTGCAGACGAGAGGCCCCCCACAAGCGATAAACTAACCGTCACAGTGCGGGGCCAGAACCCCGGCTCCTGTGAAGCTCGGATTCGGGAGGGTTCGCGTGAACTGGATGGGTCGTCTCCGTCTCGCCGTCATCGGGGCCCTGCTGAGTTCGGCCGCGGCCTGCGTGTCGCCGCCGACGACGGCCTCCGATAGCTCGGCCGTCCCAACGTCGGCCGCCGCTCCCGCGCCTCCGCTTGCGCCGAAGCTGGTGGTGGCGATCTCCGTCGATCAATTCAGCCTCGACCTCTTCCAGAAGTACCGACCGACCTTCACCGGCGGCCTGAAGCGCATCGGCGCGGGGCGAGCCTACGTCGGCTACCAATCGCACGCCGCCACCGAGACCTGCCCGGGACACTCCACGCTGCTGACCGGCATGCACCCCTCGCACACCGGCATCGTCGCCAACAGTTGGTACGACCGCGCCAGCGCCTCGACCGTCTATTGCGTCTCCGTCGACGGCGTCGCCGATCCCGAGGCCAGGGGGTCCGCCAAGCTGAAGGTCGACACCCTGGGCGACTGGCTGAAGGCCGCACGACCGGCCGCCCGCTCCATCGCCGTCTCCGGCAAGGATCGCGCGGCGATCATGATGGCGGGCCACCACCCGGACGCCGTCTACTGGTGGAGCGACAAGCGCGGCTTCGTCACCTCCCAGTTTGCGGGCCCGACGACCCCGGCCGTGCTTACGCCCGCCAAGGCGTTCAACGACGCCCGCTTCGCCGACTGGCGCGCGGCCGCGCCGCAGCTCTGGCCACGTGACATCCCGGCGCGCTGCACCGCCTTGCAGGCCCCGCACAAATTCGGCGGGCTCGAGCTTTCCGGAGCCGTTCCGCCGACCGACGGCAAAGGCGGCAGCATGCCCCTCACCGATCCGGCCTTCGCCGACCAGCTGCGCGTCTCGCCGGCCTTCGACCTGATGACGCTCGATTTCGCCACCGAGCTGGTGGAGCGGTTCAACCTCGGCCGCGGGCCGGAGCAGGATCTGCTCTCCGTGAGCCTGTCGGCCACCGACTACATCGGTCACCGCTACGGCTCGGGCGGCGCGGAGATGTGTGTGCAGTTGGCCGCGCTGGACGCCGCGCTCGGCGCCTTCCTGGCCGGCCTCGACCGGCTGAACGTGCCCTACGTCGTGATGCTCACCGCCGACCACGGCGGCGTCGACGCGCCCGAACGCCTTGGCCCGCCAGCCAGGCGCATCGACGCCCGCCCCATGCTTGCGGAGCTCGCCAAGCATCTGCGCAAGACCTTCGACCTGGCCTACGACCCGATCGACGGCGACGATCCGCGGCAGCTGATCGTCAATCTCGGGCCAGCCGATCAGCCGCGGCGAGACGCCGTGACCCAGGCGGCGATCGCCTGGCTGCGCGACCAGCAAGGCGTCGTCGCCGCCGCCTACCGCGCCAGCGACATCGCCAAGGTTCGGCCTCCCGCCAGGAAGCCGGTCGCGGATCTCACGCTCGAGGAGCGCTTCGTCGAGAGCTACGATCCGGAGCGCAGCGGCGACATCATGGTGGCCTATGCGGAAGGCTCGACCGTGGGAACGCCGCGCGGGCCGGGCGACACGGTCGCCGGCCACGGCTCGCCCTGGGACTACGACCGGCGGGTGCCGATCCTGTTCTGGTGGCCGGGTGTGACTGCACGGGACGAAGCGCAGCCGATCGAGACGGTCGACATCGCCCCTACGCTCGCGCCGTTGCTGAAGGTGAAAGCCCCGCCGGTCGACGGCCGCTGCGTCGACATCGGCCAGGGCTGCCCACCCCAGTAGATGTTCGCGGGGGGCGCGGCCCGGCAGTCGAGCCGCGCCCTGCCGATCAGCGCGGCGTGCTCGTGGATCTGCTCGTGTCGCCGGAGCCGCTCGCGCCGCCAGAACCTTCAGCTCCCGTCCCGCTGGTCGTCGCGCCCGCCTCCGAGCTGTCGCTGGAGGTGTTGGCCGCGCCGGATCCGTACGTCGACGCCGAGCTGGCCCCCGCGGGGTCGGACGTCGAGCCGTGCTTGTGATGCTTACTGGCCTTGGTCGTCTTGGTAGGGCTTGCCGCGCCCGTGGTTGCGCTGCTGGCGCCCGACGGGCTGGTTTCGGTTGCGCTCGCCCCCATGGAGCCGCTCATGGAATGCGTGGAGCTGTCAGGGGCCGTAGTCTGCGCGAGGGCCGCGCCGCCGCCGCCGAGCATCAGGCATGCGGCGAGCGCCGGGATCGTCGACTTGAAGGTCATGGCTGTCTCCTGGGGTTTTCCGAGCTACGCCCCCGCCCAAACCCGAAACAACCCGCCGCCAACGTTCGTTCCGCGATTCACAATATAAAGTTCAATATAGAAAACATTCACCCGCCATTCACCGGTGATGTATTTTGGCCTTTTCTTGTTTATCAAGAGTTGTTATTTAGATTATCGCATGATTTTCGTGATTTGATCGCGCGAAATTCGACACATTTGCGGACAGCGGAAGTCTCGAAACGAAAAAGGCCCCGGATCGCTCCGGGGCCTTTGGCAATTTCGGCGGTGTCCGGCGTCGGCTTAGGACGCGTAGAACTCGACCACTAGGTTCGGCTCCATCTTCACCGGGTACGGCACTTCGGCAAGTTCCGGCGCGCGGACGAAGGTGGCGCTCATCGCCTTGGCGTCCACGGTGACGTAGTCGGGAGTGTCGCGCTCGGAGGAGCTCAGGGCTTCCAGCACCAGCGCCATATTGCGCGAACGCTCACGCACCTGCACCACGTCGCCGGCCTTCACGCGGTAGGACGGGATGTTTACCCGCTTGCCGTTCACCAGCACATGGCCGTGGTTGACGAACTGGCGCGCCGCGAACGGGGTCGGCACGAACTTGGCGCGGTAGACCACCGCGTCCAGCCGCGACTCCAGGAGCGCGATGAGGTTCTCTGAGGTGTTGCCCTTGCGGCGGGCGGCTTCCTCGTAGATCCGGCTGAACTGCTTTTCGGTCAGGTTGCCGTAGTAACCCTTCAGCTTCTGCTTGGCGCGCAGCTGCAGGCCGAAGTCGGACACCTTGGACTTGCGGCGCTGGCCGTGCTGGCCGGGGCCGTAGGCGCGGGTGTTGATAGGGGACTTCGGGCGACCCCAGATGTTTTCGCCCATCCGGCGGTCGAGCTTGTACTTGGCGCTATGGCGCTTGGACATCAATCGTCTCTTCTTCGACGCAGGCCGGCCAGCCTCACTAAGAGGTAGGCGATCGCAACGGCGGCTTCCGCATCAACCCGTCATAGGTTTCCGGCCACGCGGGCGAGCCCGGCGGCGGAAGGGCGCGTATATGCGCGGGGGCCTTGCGGGTGTCAAGCCGGCTGGGAGCCCTGGAACAGTCGCCACTTCCAGTCGCCGTAGCGCGGCTCCAGCACGCCGGCCAGCCTGTAGGGCTTGCGCACCTCGCTGGAGTCGCCCTTGAACACCACCTCGCCGTCGGCGTGGATCCAGGCGACGTCGCCGTGCACCGAAACGTCGACCTCGCGCCAGGCGAACGACAGCGCCTCGGGCTTGGCGAACAGCTCCTCGAAGAAAGCCTCGATCTGCGCCGGACCCCGCGCCCGCTCACCAACTTCCGAGCCGATCAGCAGCGCGTCCTCGCAGTCGACGAACTCATCGACGATCGAGAGGTCGCGACGGCTCAACAGGCCGTTCAGTCGGATCAGCGCCAGCCGCACGCCGCGCTCGGCGATCGAGCGCGGCGGCGCGAGCACCTGCTGGCCGAAGCCGAACACCATCAAGAGAGCTGCGCCGGTCGCCAGGCTGCGAGTGGAAAACGCCATCGAATACTCCTGCCCGGCGATTGATCGCCGACTGCGCGATGCGCCGCAAGGCCCGAGCGACGGATCGCCTCTGCGTTAACACTACTGGCCCAGCAACATTTGTGGTATGCTACGATGATCGAGCAGCCGTGACGGGAGGCTGTTTGCCATGGCCCACTACACGCTCGTAACGACGCGGCCGAGCGGCGGACGATCGACCTACGTCTTCAAATACCCGACCGACGCTCTGATCATTGCAGACGCAAAGCAGGTCCTTAGCGAGGACGTGATCGCCATCGCGATCGCCCGCGGCACGGCCTACTCCGGGCTGGAGTGGCTGGGCGCCTGGCGCTTGGAAGGCGAAGCGCAATGGAACGCCAACAACATAGCGCCGTTCCGCACTCCAAGCCGGCGACGAACGGACGGCCGCCCTGGAGAGGCGCGGGTAGCGCATGGCGCCGACAACTGCTGACATGGCCGTTCAGGCGGCGCGCGCTCATCTCTAGCCGGTGGAACCCTTCCGATGGACCGCCTCCAGCCCCCACCGATCTAGGGTCCGCCGATGAACTTCGCGTCGCGTGTTCAGAGGTCGCTCATTCTTCGCGAACGTGAAGCCATCGCCGAACAGGCGGCGGGCGACAGCCTGGAGGCTATCCTCGAACGCCATCTGCGCGTCATCGAGGCGGCGGCCGGCCGAAACATGCTGACCTCGATTCTGTTGCTCGACGCCCAGACCCGCCGCCTGCTGCATGGCGCCGCCCCCAGCCTTCCCAAGGCGTTCTGCGAGGCGATCCACGGCGTCGAGATCGGCCCGGACGTCGGCTCATGCGGGACCTCGGCCTTCCTGCGGCGGCCCGTCTACGTGACCGACATCGAGACCGACCCACTTTGGACGAACTTCCGCGGCCTCGCATTGCCCCACGGGCTGCGGGCCTGCTGGTCGACCCCCATCGATGGTTCGGACGATCGGCTGCTCGGCACCTTCGCGATCTATCACCTGCGGCCGCGCAGCCCGACGACGGACGAGGTGGACGCGGTGCGGATCATCACCCGTCACGTCGCCGACGCCATAGGCGCTTTCCAACGACCGGAATTCGGCTCCGGGGCCAAGGGGGCGGCGGCGTTAGGCGCGCCCGGGCCTCGCGCTGCAAAGGTGACTCCAGGGCCAGGAGCCAAGTCCGAGCTCTGGCGCCGCATGCAGCAGATCGAGCGTTGTCGCCACCGCGCCGAGATGGCCGTCCGCCAGGGCGAAGGCGGGTCTCCCACCTTCCAGCGGGAGATGGCGGAAGCCGCCCAGGAATGGGCTCGCCTGGCGCGGGAATACGAAGTGATGTTGCCGAGCGAGGCTGACGGCGAAGTCTGACTACACCTTCGTGCGGCGAGCCAGCGACCGGGCCGCGTCGCGCGCCTCATCCCACCAGCGCCGCATCAGCGTCTCGGCGCCCCCGCTCTCGATCAGCTTGGCGCCCTGACCGGCCCACAGCGAGATCATTTCCGCCTTGCCGTCGCGGGTCGCGGCTGCGCGCAACGGCTGCGTCAGCCGGTTCTGCACCGGATAGGCCGGAACGTCGCGCTCGCCCTCGCGCATCTCGCGCATGAAGCGGTTCTCCAGCCCGCGCGCATAGCGGCCGGTGAAGGCGCGGGTGAGTCGGGTGGCGTCGTCGCCGGCCGACTGCAGCGCGTCTTTCCACGGCGCCGACACGGTGGCCTCGTCGGACAGCAGGAAGGCGGTGCCCATCTGGGCGGCGTCCGCGCCGAGCGCCAGCGCCGCGGCCACGCCGCGCCCGTCCATGATGCCGCCGGCGGCGATCACCGGAAGGTTGACGGCGGCGCGAATGGTGGCGACCAGCGCCAGCGTGCCGATCAGGCTGTCTTCGATATCGGCCAGGAAGTAGCCATGGTGGCCGCCCGCCTCGGCGCCCTGCGCACAGATCCCGTCGGCCCCCACGTCCGCCCAGGCCCGCGCCTCCGCCACGGTGTTCGCCGTGCCGACGACCAACACGCCGGCCTTCTGCAACGCCTCGACCTGCTCTCGCCGCAGGATGTCGAAGGTGAAGGAGGCGATCGGCGGGGCCGCCACGGTCAACGCCTCCAGCTGCGCCTCGAAGTTCGGCGCGAACTGATTGGGACTTTCCGGCAGCGGCTCGCCGAGTTCGGCGTACCAGGGTCGAAGCGTCTGGATGGCGTCGTCCAGGTCCTCGGCGGCGGGCTCGGCCTTAGGGGCCATCAGCAGGTTGACGACGAACGGCCGATCCGTCGCTTCGCGCAGCGCATCGACCGCCGGACCGACCTCGGCGGGTGAGAGACCGGCGGCCGGAAGGGATCCCAGGCCGCCAGCGCGGTTGGCCGCTAAGGCCAGGGCGGCGTCGCAGGCGCCCAGCATCGGCGCCTGCACGATCGGGATCTCCAGGCCGTCGAGGAGCGCCTTGAGCGTGGTCATTCGCTGCCCTCCTCGCCTTCCCGCTTGCGGGCCAGCTTCTCGAGCACCTTGCCACGCCCGCGCGAGAGCGCCGTGACCACGCCCCGCAACGTGCGCACCTCCTGCTCGGTGAACCGCGCCCGGCCGAGCGCGGAGCGCAGGTTCTGCACCATCGACGGCGTTTTCTCCGGCGGGTGGAAGAAGCCCGAGGTCTCGAGCTCTCGCTCCAGATGCTCGTAGAGGCCGAGCAACTCGCGGCCGGATGCGGGCGGCGCGCCTTCGCGGAAGGCGGGCGGCGGCGCGTCCTCCGCGGCGGTGCGCCATTCGTAAGCGTTCACCGCCACGGCCTGGGCGAGGTTCAGCGAGCGAAACTTCGGATCGATGGGGATGGTCACCACCGCTTGGCAGAGCGCGATGTCGGCGGTCTCCAGGCCTGCGCGCTCGCCGCCGAACAGCAAGCCGGCGCGCAATCCTTCGGCGGTCGCGCATCGAAGCTCCGCCGCGCTCTGCCGGGGGGTACGCAGCGGCAACTGCAACTCGCGCGGCCGCGCCGTCGTCGCAAACACGAGCTGCAGGTCGGCCAGGGCCTCGCTCACGCTCTGAAAGACGCGGGCCTCGTCGAGCGGCCAGTTCGCGCCGGAGGCCGAGGCCCAGGCCCGTTCCTGCGGCCAGCCGTCACGCGGGTTGACCAGGCGCAACTCGGCGAGACCGAAGTTGGCCATCACGCGCGCCACCGCGCCGATGTTCTCGGCGAGCTGTGGCGCGTTCAGGATCACGACAGGCGCCGGGGGCGAAGCTTCGGCCATGTCGCGTATAGAGGAGGCTCAGACCCGCATGGCAAGTCTTCCGCGCCGCGCTCTGTTGATCTCGGGCGGCGCATTGGCGCTGATCGGCTGCCGCCGCGCTCGCTCCACGACCGTCGCACCGTCTATTACGCCGCCCTTCGACATGGCGCGCCTCAATCGCGAGGTCGGTGCGATCGCTCGCCGCCTGGAGCCGGGGGTGCTGGGCGCGGGGCTGATGAATCTGGAGTCGAGCGAAGTCTTCACCTGGCGCGGCGACCGTCGCTTCCCGCTGCAGAGCGTCTTCAAGGCGCCGCTGGCGGCGGCGGCGCTCGCCGAGATCGACGCCGGCCGCCTTTCGCTCGACGAGCGGTTCACGCTGAAAGACATGGACCTTTCGCCGCCTTGGTCGCCGATCGCCGACGCCTGGCCGGCCCGGCGGGACTATACGACAGCCGATCTGCTGCACGCCGCCGTGGCGATCAGCGACAACACCGCCGCCGATGTGCTGATGGCGCGGATCGGCGGTCCCGGCGCGGTGACCGCCTGGCTGGTTTCAAAGCGCATCGAGGAAATCCGCGTCGACCGCTACGAGCGCGAAGTGCAGGCCGAGATCCTGGGCGTAGGCCCGTTCCGGCCAGAGTGGAAGGGCGAGGCCGCCTTCGGCGCCGCTCAACTCGCCGTTTCGCCTGCCGATCTGCAGCGGGCGATGGCCGCCTATCAGGCCGATCCGCGCGACACCGCCACGCCCGAGGGCATGCTGACTTTCCTCGACGCCCTTCTCGACGGCGCCCTGCTCTCGCCGGCGTCGACGCGCCGGCTTCTGGCACTGATGTCCGCTGCCCTCACCGGGGGGCGGCGCATTCTCGCCGGGCTTCCCAAAGGCTCCGCGCTCGCCCACAAAACAGGCACTGGGCCGGCCCGTCTCGGCGTAAGCTCGGCGATCAACGACGCCGGGATCGTCACCTTGCCCGATAAGCGTATGTATTGCATGGAAGTTTTTGTTGCTCGCGCGCCGCTCTCACCAGAGGCCTGCGAGGATGCGATCGCCCAGGTGACGCGCGCCTTCATCCGTGGCCTGGGCTGAGTTGAATTAAGCTGCCTGAAAAGCCCCCCGTGCGCTTGCGTCCCGCGACGTGACGGCTAGAACGACCACCAACAACGTCCCGGGAGCGCTACGTGTCCAAGATCAAAGTCGCCAACCCCGTCGTCGACATCGACGGCGACGAGATGACCCGCATCATCTGGAAGCTGATCAAGGACAAGTTGATCTTCCCGTTCCTGGACGTTCAACTCGACTACTACGACCTTGGCATCGAGCATCGCGACGCCACCGACGACAAGGTGACGGTCGACTCGGCTGAGGCGATAAAGAAGTACGGCGTCGGCGTGAAGTGCGCGACCATCACCCCCGACGAAGCGCGGGTCGAGGAGTTCAAGCTCAAGAAGATGTGGAAGTCGCCGAACGGCACGATCCGCAACATCCTGGGCGGCGTCGTCTTCCGCGAACCGATCATCTGCCGCAACGTCCCCCGGTTGATCCCGGGCTGGACCCAGCCGATCGTCGTCGGCCGCCACGCTTTCGGCGACCAATACCGCGCCACCGACTTCGTCGTCCCCTCCAAGGGCAAGCTGAAGATCAGCTGGGAAGGCGACAACGGCGAGAAGATCGAGCACGAGGTGTTCGACTTCCCCGGCAGCGGCGTCGCCATGGGCATGTACAACCTCGACGAGTCGATCCGCGAGTTCGCCCGCGCCTCGCTGGCCTACGGCATCACCCGCAACTACCCCGTCTACCTGTCGACCAAGAACACCATCCTCAAGGCCTATGACGGCCGCTTTAAGGACATCTTCCAGGAAGTCTACGAGGCCGAATTCGCCGCCAAGTACAAGGAGCTCGGCCTGACCTACGAGCACCGCCTCATCGACGACATGGTCGCCTCGGCGCTGAAGTGGTCCGGCTCCTTCATCTGGGCGTGCAAGAACTACGACGGGGACGTGCAGTCCGACCAGGTCGCCCAGGGCTTCGGCTCTCTGGGCTTGATGACCTCGGTTCTGGTCACGCCGGACGGCAAGACCATGGAGGCCGAAGCCGCCCACGGGACCGTCACTCGCCACTACCGCCAGCATCAGCGCGGCGAGAGCACCTCGACCAACTCGATCGCCTCGATCTTCGCCTGGACCCGTGGCTTGGAGCACCGGGCCAAGCTCGACGGCAACGAGGAACTGGCGAAGTTCGCCCACACGCTGGAGAAGGTCTGCGTCGACACCGTCGAGAGCGGCCAGATGACCAAGGACCTGGCGCTGCTGGTCGGCGACGAACAGGGCTGGCTAACCACCGAGGGCTTCATCGACAAGGTCGCCGAAAATCTCGAAAAAGCGATGGCCGCGGCCTGATCCGCTTCAAAGCGAGAACAAGACGCCCGCCGCGGAGCCTCCGCGGCGGGCGTTTTCGTTTCAAGGCAGCTGGCTAGTGGCCGCCGCTCTTGGCTTCCGCCAGCACCTCCCGCAGCACGCCAAGCGCCGGTCCGGCCTTGCTGACGCCGGCGTAAGGCAGCGCCTGCAGCACGACTTCTTCCAGTTCCTGCGGCGTCAGGCCGTGGTTCATGCCGATATGGAAGTGGTGCTTCAGCTCGCTCTTGGACTCCAGCGCGATCAGCACGCCGATGACGACCAGGCTACGGGCGCGCCGGTCGAGGCCGTCCCGCCCCCAGACGTCGGCAAAGGAGAGATCTGCGGCGACGCCGGCGAGCGCCGAGCCGAAGCCGCCGCTGTTGATCCGCTGCTCGGTGGCCTTGGCGAAATCCTCGCCGAGCATCTCGGCCAGCACCTGCAAGCCACGCTTCCGCCTGTCGGTTTCGTCCGTCATCGTTCCCTCCTGTTCGCGGGCCAGCATTCAACCGCTGGCGCCCATGTCGACGACCACCTTGCCCGTGGCCTTGCGGTCCATCACCCAGCGGATCGCGGCGCCCGCGTCCTCGAGCATGAAGCGCTTGCTGATCAGCGGCTTGAGCTTGCCCTGCACGAGCCAGCCGTAGAGCTCGGCCATGTTCTCGGCGTGCTCCTTGGGCGCGCGGTCGGTGGACTCGCCCCAGAACACGCCGACGATCGAAGCGCCCTTCACCAGCGGCAGGTTCAGCGGGATCGCCGGGATCTGGCCGCCGGCGAAGCCGACCACGAGATATCGGCCCTGCCAGGCGACCGAGCGGAAGGCGGGCTCCGCCAAGCGGTCGCCCACGGGGTCGTAGATCACGTCCACGCCCTTGCCGCCGGTCAGCGCCTTCAGCGTCGCCTTCAGGTCCTGGGTGCTGTAGTCAATCAGCTCGTCCGCGCCGAAATCCTTGGCGATCTGCAGCTTCTCCGGCGTCGAGGCGCCTGCGATCACCTTCGCGCCCATCGCCTTGCCGAGCTCGACCGCCGCCAGGCCGACGCCGCCCGCCGCGCCCAGGACCAGCAGCGTCTCGCCGGCCTTCAGCTGGCCGCGCACCTTCAGCGCGTAGTGCGAGGTGCCATAGGTCATGGTGATGGCGCCGGCGACGTCCAGCGGCACGGTGTCGGGGACGTGGATCACCCTGTGCGCCTGCACCACCACATAGTCGGCGAAGGCGCGCCAGGTGCTGAGCGCGGCCACCCGATCGCCCACCTTGAAGTCGGTGACGCCCGGGCCAACCGCCGCGACCACGCCGGCCAGCTCGCCCCCCGGGCTGAACGGCAGCGGCGGCTTGATCTGGTACTTGTTGTCGATGATCAGGCTGTCGGGAAAGTTCACCCCAGCGTAATGGGCGCGGATGAGCAGCTCTCCTTCGCCCGGCTCGGGCGTCGGGACCTCGCGCAGTTGCAGCGTCTCGGGCGGTCCGAAGCTTTCACACAGCAGCGCTCTCATTCCGCTCTCCCTATCGGCTGACCCGTGCCGACCTTATCCGACGATCGCAGCCTTGACCGCGGCCAAGCCCTCGGCGGCCTTCGACCCGTCCGGCGCCCCGCCTTGGGCGAAGTCCGGCCGGCCGCCCGCGCCCTGACCGCCCATCGCCAGCACCGCCGCCTTGGCGAGCTCGGCGGCGTTGAAGCGGCCCTGCGCCTGGCCGGTGACCGCGACGGTGACGGCGGCCTTGCCGTCGGCCACGCCCACCAGGGCGATGACGCCGTCGGGCAGCTGTTTCTTGAACTCCTCGGCGATCGGCCGCAGGTCCTTTCCGCCGACGCCCTCCATGACGCGGGCCATCAGCTGGACGCCGCCGACCTCCTCGGGACCGGCCGCCGCGCCGCCACCGCCTCCGCCCATGGCGAGCTGGCGCCTGGCCTCGGCCAGCTCCTTCTCCAGCTTGCGGCGCTGGGCTTCGAGCGCGTCCACACGCGCGCCGACCTCGGCCACCGGAACCTTGAACTGTTCGGCCAGCGACTTGGCGACCGAGGCCTGCTCCAGCAGGAAGCGCCGCGCCGCCTCGCCGGTCAGCGCCTCGATGCGGCGCACGCCGGCCGCCACGCCCTGTTCGGAGACGATCTTGAAGATGGCGATGTCGCCAGTGCGTGACACGTGCGTTCCGCCGCACAGCTCCACGGAATAGTCGCCCTCGCCGGCCAGCGCGCGGCCGAGCGTCAGCACCCGCACGCTCTCGCCGTACTTCTCGCCGAACAGCGCCATGGCGCCCTTCTCGATAGCCTCCTGCGGGGCCATCAGCTTGGTCTCGGCGGCCAGGTTCTGGCGAACGACGGCGTTCACCTCGGCCTCAATGCGGTCGATCTCGTCCGGCGTCAGCGGCTGGCCATGGCTGAAGTCGAAGCGGATCCGCTCCCCGTCGACCATCTGGCCCTTCTGGGTGACGTGCGGCCCCAGCACGTTGCGCAGGGCAGCGTGCAGCAGGTGGGTCGCCGAATGGTTGGAGCGCGTCGTGGCGCGTCGCTCGGGATCGACCGCCAGGCGCACCCGGGCGCCCGGCTCCAACTCACCCTCGATGATTTCGAGATCGTGCACGTTGAGGTCGCCAGCCTGCTTCTGCACGTCGCGGACGCGGCCCTTACCACCGGGCCACTCGACCTCGCCCTGGTCGCCGGCCTGGCCGCCGCTTTCGGCGTAGAAGGGCGTGCGGTCGAACAGCGCCTGGACACGCTGACCGGCGCTCGCGCCCTCCACCTCCCGGCCGTCGGCCGCCAGCACCAGCAGCTCGGCGGTGGCTTCGGTGGTGTCGTAGCCCAGGAAGTCGGTCGGCCCGAGACGGTCGCGGATGGCGAACCATTCGGCCGCGGCGGCGACCTGGCCAGAGCCGGCCCAATTCTCGCGCGCCTGCTCGCGTTGGCGCGCCATGGCTGCGTCGAAGCCGTCGAGGTCGACGGTCAGGCCCTTGGCGCGAACCGCGTCCTGGGTGAGGTCGAGCGGGAAGCCGTAGGTGTCGTAGAGCTTGAAGGCGGTCTCGCCGGAGAGCACTTGGCCCTCCTTCAGCGCCGCCGTCGCCTCGTCGAGCAGACTCATGCCGCGGCCGAGCGTGCGGCGGAACCGCTCTTCTTCCTGGCGCAGCGTATCGACGATGGCCGGCTCGGCGCGCTTCAACTCCGGATAGGCCTCGCCCATCAGCCGCACGAGATCCGGCGCGACGCGGTGCATCAACGGCGTCTCGGCGCCCAGCAGGTGCGCGTGACGCATCGCCCGGCGCATGATCCGGCGCAGCACGTAGCCACGCCCCTCGTTCGACGGCGTCACGCCGTCGGCGATCAGAAAGCTGGTGGAGCGCAGGTGGTCGGCGATCACCCGGTGCGAGGGCGTGGTCTCCGCGCCCTCGGCGTGGAGTTCGCGCTTGGCCGCGGCGATCAGGTCGCGGAAGATGTCGACGTCGTAGTTGTCGTGCACGCCCTGCAGCACCGCCGCGACGCGCTCGAGCCCCATGCCGGTGTCGATCGAGGGTTTGGGCAGCTTTATGCGGTCGCCATTCGCGTGCTGCTCGAACTGCATGAAGACCAGGTTCCAGATCTCCACGAACCGGTCGCCGTCTTCGTCCGGACTGCCGGGCGGGCCGCCCGGGATGTGCGCGCCGTGGTCGTAGAAGATCTCCGAGCACGGGCCGCAGGGGCCGGTGTCGCCCATGGACCAGAAATTGTCCGAGGTGGCGATGCGGATGATCTTCTCGTCGGGCAGGCCGGCGATCTTCTTCCAGAGTCGGTGCGCCTCGTCGTCCTCGGCGTAGACCGTGACCAGCAGCTTCTCGGCGGGAAGCTGGAACTCCTTGGTCAGCAGCGTCCAGGCGGCCTCGATCGCGGCGTCCTTGAAGTAGTCGCCGAACGAGAAGTTGCCCAGCATCTCGAAGAAGGTGTGGTGGCGAGCGGTGTAGCCGACGTTGTCGAGGTCGTTGTGCTTGCCGCCGGCGCGCACGCACTTCTGCGACGAGGCGGCGCGCGGCCAGGGCGCCGCTTCCGCGCCCGTGAAGTAGTTCTTGAACGGCACCATGCCCGCGTTGACGAACAGCAGGGTGGGATCGTTCTGCGGCACCAGCGGAGCCGAAGCGGCTACGGCGTGGCCCTTGCGCCGGAAGTAGTCGAGGAAGTGGCTGCGGATCTCGTTCAGGCTCGCCATCGATGCTTCACGTCACAGGATCATCAGGAACGGCGAGGGGTCGCCGGCCCCCGCATATGGGGACGCCTGCCGTTTAAGGCGCCCCTTCGCAAAGGGAAAGCGCGCAGCGGCGGCGCAGGCGCGCCCTTCCCTGCTCAGGCGAGAATTCGGACTGAAAAGAAAGGGCGCCGGAAAAGAAAAAGGACGTCTGGCGGTGGGCCAGACGTCCTTCAGCGCCTCATGTGGCGACAGCGTGCATTCGGGGCAGAGGCGTCAGTCCCAGGGGTCAGGGGCGGGAATGACGGCTCAGCGCGCTGGTCCACATCGAGAGGTTCTTGAGGTTCAAGCTCGACTATGAAAAAGGCGATTTGATGGAGAGACTTGGGCGCAATTCCTCCAGCGATGTGGCGCGCCCTACTCCTCGTCGCCCTCCGGCCCGCCGACCAGAAGCTCCTCCTCGATCGTCTCCTTGCGGCCCCGCACCTGGCCCTCGATCTCGGCGGCCATGTCGGGATTAGCCTTGAGGAACTCGCGGACATTGTCGCGGCCCTGGCCGATGCGCTGGCTGTTCCAGGAGAACCAGGAGCCGGCCTTCTCGATCACGCCGGCCTTGACGCCCAGGTCGATGATCTCGCCCAGCTTGGAGATCCCCTCGCCGTACATGATGTCGAACTCGACCTCGCGGAACGGCGGGGCGACCTTGTTCTTGACGACCTTCACCCGGACGTTGTTGCCGACGATCTCGTCGCGCTGCTTGACCGAGCCGGTGCGGCGGATGTCGAGGCGCACCGAGGCGTAGAATTTGAGCGCGTTGCCGCCCGTGGTGGTCTCGGGGCTGCCGTACATCACCCCGATCTTCATGCGGATCTGGTTGATGAAGATCACCAGCGTCTTGGCCTTGGAGATGGAGCCGGTGAGCTTGCGCAGCGCCTGGCTCATCAGGCGGGCCTGCAGGCCCGGCAACTGATCGCCCATCTCGCCTTCGATCTCGGCCCGGGGCGTCAGCGCCGCCACCGAGTCGATGACGATCACGTCGACCGCGCCGGAGCGGACCAGAGTGTCGGTGATCTCCAGCGCCTGCTCGCCGGTGTCCGGCTGCGAGACCAGCAGGTCGTCCAGATTGACGCCCAGCTTATGGGCGTAGGACGGGTCCAACGCGTGTTCGGCGTCGACGAAGGCGGCGGTGCCGCCCGCCTTCTGCACCTCGGCCACGACGTGCAGGGCGAGCGTGGTCTTGCCCGAGCTTTCCGGCCCGTAGATCTCGACGATGCGCCCCTTCGGCAGGCCGCCGATGCCGAGCGCCAGGTCGAGACCGAGCGAGCCTGTGGAGACCGCTTCGATCTCCACCACCCTGCCCTTGTCGCCAAGCTTCATCACCGAGCCTTTGCCGAAGGCCCGATCGATTTGCGACAGCGCCGCTTCGAGCGCGCGCTGCTTATCTCCGTCTTCTTTCGCCACGAGCCTCAACGCCGACTGAGTCATGTCCAGAGCCCCTTATATCCACGATTCCGCCGGCCCGCCGCGCGCTCTTGCCGACGCCCGGACGCCGCGTCGCGGCCAGGACTCACTCGTACCCTCTTTGTTCCGTGTTCGCAAGATGTTCTTTACAGCCATCGCCCCGAACCGTTGGGAGCTGTTCAGGCTGGCGTGCTCTCGCTTTGGGCGATCAAGAGCCCAGGGGACGTGAAGCGTGGCAGCCTTCGCCGTGCGCTTGCGCAGCGACGGGCCAGCTCAGCTCATAAACGACCCGGAAGCCATCGTGATCCGAGAGAACTGGACTTTCGGGGCGGCCGTCGAACATCGCCTCCACCGCAATTGGGCGGATATCGACCCGTGCGCCCGGCTTGAAGAACAGCAGGTCCTGGGTGTCCATCCAGGGGGCGTCGCCGTCCCAGGACATCTTCACCGCGCAGCGGCTCGGCGTCTCCAGGCAGTACCTGTGAACGAGGATCAGCGGCTGCAAAGGCTCGAACACGCCGAACCGCTCCTCGGACCCCCGCATGTTGAAGTCGCCGCCCAGCACAGTCGGGAAGTCGGGATTGCGTCGGTCCCCGATGAAGGCGGCCAGCTCGGCCGATTGCACCTGGTGCGAGGCCAGCGTGCGCGATGGCGAAGCCCGCGAAGCCTTCTTGGAGTTCATGTGGCTGTTGAACAGCTCGATCGGGTCTGGAACGCCGGGGATGTCGATCCGTGCGTGGACGGCGCCCTTGTTGCTGAGGCAGTCCATGCCCGCGCAGGCCCGGTGGCTGAAGGGCTCGGCCTGGTAGAGGGCGATGGGGTAGCGGCTGGCTATGGCCAGCCCGCCGCTCGCGAAGCGCAGGCCAATCTCGCCGTGTTGCAACTTGCGGCGGCCCGGTGTGCGCCCCTCGGCCGGCAGGGCGCGGCTGCTCTTGCGCGACGGCCCGGCGACCAAAGCCGGATAGCCAGCTCCCTCGACGCCGCTTACGGCGGCGCGGCTGAACATCTCCTGGAAGAGGACGACGTCCGGCCCCTTGCCCGCCTCTCGCAGGGCGGAGAGGCGTCGGCCGATCTCGCTCAGGTCGCTCGCGCGGCCACGTCGCGCCGGCCAGCCCAAGCCTTCGATGTTGTAGGTCAGGACGTCGAGGCGCAGGCGCGCCGTTTGCCCGTCGGGTGAAATCGAGATGGGCGGCGCCGGCGTCTCATGGCAGGCCGGCAACCGTGGCGCTGGGATGGAGCTGCAGCCGCCGGAAGTCAGCAATAGCGCCAGCGTGACCCGTCGGAGCAGGGAGGCGGTGGCCGTAGGACCAGCCTTCGTTGCACGTCTTGCGTTCAAACCAGGACCTCACGGGGATGCGACCAGCCGGCGGCATTGGCCGTCGGGCTGCCTGCCGGGCCCCTCCTCCGCCATGAGCGGCGAACGGTTGGCGCCAGGCGACGTGCACGCGAGCCCGCGACTTGAGCATTGCTCCCGGCCGCAGCTCGTTCCATCGGGTGGATTCAGGAGCCGCCGCTCGCCCGGTCAAGCGTCGGCGCAAGATTTGACGGCCGGGCCGGCGGGCCAGCGGGTCTCGAGTTCGGCCCGTCAATGCTCCGGATCATCGCTTGCTGCAATGGCAGTGGCCCGACCCCGACGGCGCCGTCGAATGGCCCATCGACAACGGCCACCAGAGCGATCAACAGCCCGATCGCCGCGCCAATCACCGCCGCTGCGAGACTCCGCGGCGACGAGGGCGCCGAGAGCGTCGCAAGAGCAAGCATCAGGCTCACCAAGATGGCGATCACACACCAGTAGACTTGAGGGAGATACAGTTTCGCGGCGGCAAGGCGCGCCTCGCGCAAGCCTTCCAACTGTTCCAAATCATTGATCGCGCGGGAGATCGTGACCTGTTCGCGCTCATTGGCAGGCTCGAGCGCCGCCAGCCGGCCCGACAGATCCTCGAAGAGAGCGTCGACTTCCTGACTGCGCCCGCCATTGAGCATTTTTGGCCACTCGTCCGCGACGATGCGCGCGGCGCAAAGGCGAAGCAATCTGCGGAGCTCCGGGACCTGAGCATCGCCGAGATAGGACAGCTCACGGTCGGTGGCGCTGACCATGGCGGCCTCGCGCCCGACACTGACCTGTTCATTGCGCAGGTTGCCGTCCACCTGCACCAGCGAGAAGCTGAGGATCATGCTGGTGGTCGCGGCGACCGACTTGAACGCGTCGAAAGACAGCTCTTCGCGCCGCGGATCGTGACGGACGTGGAGGACTCTCGCTCCGAACCAGGGCGCTGCCAGCATCGCCGTTCCAACGAGCCCCATTGCGCCCGCAAAGACCACGCCGTCGGGCAGTGCATGGAGCCAGTGAATCATAGCGAACCCGGCCGCTAAGATGGTTGCCTAAACAAACGCCCGCGACCACGCCTCATGTGGTGCGCCTCACCCTCGCGCACCCCGCCCGGCTCGTCCAGAGCCGAGGTTTTTGCAACCTTCTCTCCACCCTCGCCGGCTCCTTCGTAGAGGGCGCGCGGGGGCCGGCCTCCTGATTGCGCCTGAGGGAAGGTTTCACTGGGCTCGGGCAGGCTATGCGTGATCGCTCGAGGGCCACATGTCGCGCTTCGGTCTCTTTGCCCTGGTTCCAATGTTCCTGATGCTCGGCGGTGCAGGGGAGCCGACATCCGTCTCGAGAGCTTTCGGCAACACCATCGTCTCAACCTACCCGGACGCTCGTGAGGCCAGGCTTTGGCTGGCCCCGACGGGCTCCTACACGGCTTTGGGCCCGGCAGGCGATCACTCTCGCGGGCAATGGAAGATCCGGGGCTCAAAGCTCTGCTTGCGGCAGGTCAAGCCCGTGACACCTCCCTTCTTCCACTACTGCACGCCCATCCCGTCGGAAGATCAGTGGTCGACCAAAGCTGTCACCGGCGAGACGATCCAGGTCCGCCTGGTGCAGGGGGCGCCGACCATAGGCCGATAATCCCGGCGTTAGGCTGGTGGCTTCAGCCGGCTTTCGTGCGCGCGGCAGCGTGACAGGCGCGTCGAAGGCGCCCTTTCCCCGTTGATCCGGAGGATCGGTCAAGACTTCCGGCGGAGCGGTCATTCGATGGGGCGGCGGCGACCCCTAAAACCCCAGCATCGAAACCCGCCCGAACCTCAAGGACGCCGCCATGAACGCTCACGTGAAGTTTCCGAACACCGATAGGTATCAGCACGCCGTTCGCGCCTCGAAGGCGGTTCGCTGGGATATCGAGGCCGACGTGATCCGCGGCAGGTGGTTCGACCTTGACCAAAAGTTCCTGCCCGATGGCCTCTCGTTGGCCGAGGCGTTCACCTCGCTCTCACGTCGAGAAAAGCGCCTCGTCAGCCAGATCCAGGGCCGCACCTACGCCTGCATCTTCGGCGTGGTCGAGCGGTTCATCACCGCCAAGCTGCTGGAGGTCGGCCGCGACCATGGGCTGGGCGACCAGAATGCGCTCGAGGCCCTCGTGCGGTTCAGCGAGGAGGAGCTGAAGCATCAGGCTCTGTTCCGCCGCATCGAGGCGATGATCGGCGCGGTGATGCCGGCCGGCTACCGCTTCGACATCGACCCGGACGCGGTCGCCGGCGCGGTGCTCGCCAAGTCGACCTGGTCGGTATTGCTCCTCACCCTGCACATCGAGCTCTTCGTGCAGAACCACTATCGGGAGAGCATCGGGCCCGACGAGAGCGTTTCGGAGCTCTTCCGGGACGTGTTCCTGTTCCACTGGAAGGACGAATGCCAGCACGTCGTCCTCGACGAGCTGGAGCTCACACGCCATGACGCGGCGTTGACCGACGAAGCGCGCGATCGCGGCGTGGACGACTTCATCGACCTCGTCGGCGCGGTCGACGGCATCTTGCAGACCCAGGCCATCGCCGACGCAGACTATTTCTGCGAGACCTGCGGCCGGATGGTCGCGACCGAGGAGCACGAGGATCTGAAGCGACAGTTCCTGCGAGCGTACCGCTGGCAGTACATCTTCTCGGGCGCTTCGCATCCGCGCTTTCGCACCGCCCTGACCCGCCTTGTGAGCGGGGAGCAAATGGGCCGAATCGGCGACGCGCTTGGCGCGATCAGCTGACCCACTGGGGCGCCCTCTCCGATGGCGAGGGCGCCCCCTTTCGCATCCAGCGTCCAGCGCAGTGATGCGCTCCCGTTATCGCAAACCTCGGGAATGATTATTAGACGCGGCCGTCCTGCCGTCGCACGCTGCGAGCTCCGATCCCATTCGAACGAGCGCGATGAAATACAGGATCTTCGGCCCCTCCGGACTGCGCGTGTCGGAAATGTGCCTCGGCGCTATGACCATCGGCGACGCCTATGATTGGGGCGCCGACCGCGACGCCAGCCGGGCCATCTTCGACGCCTTCCTCGACGCCGGCGGCAACTTCATCGACACGGCCAACCGCTATCAGGAAGGCCGAAGCGAAGAGCTGCTCGGCGAGTTCATGGCCGGCATGCGCAACCGCGTCGTGCTGGCGACGAAGTACAGCCTGACAATGGATCCGAACGATCCCAACTCCGGGGGCAACCACCGGAAGAGCCTCGTGACCGCGATCGAGGACAGCCTTCGCCGATTGAAGACCGACTACATCGACCTGCTCTGGATGCACGCCTGGGATCAGGTCACCCGCGCCGAGGAGGTGATGCGCGCGCTGGAGCACCTCGCCGCCTCCGGCAAGATCTTGCACTTCGGCGCCTCCGACACGCCGGCCTGGATCATCTCCCGTTCGAACGCCATCGCCGAGCTGCGCGGCTGGTCCAGCTTCACCGGCGTTCAGCTACCCTATAGCCTCATCGAGCGTTCACCCGAGCGGGAGGCCTTGCCGATGGCGCAGGGATTGGGCCTCGGCGTCGTCGCGTTCGGCTGTCTCGGCGCGGGCGTGCTGACCGGCAAGTATCTCGACGACGCCGAGAACGCCGAGGGCCGGATCAACCGCCGCGACTGGCCGCTGGCCAACACCGCCAAGGACGCGGGCGTCCAGGCGATCGCCAGAGCGGTTCGGGACATCGCCGCCGAGCTCGGCGTCACGCCGTCCCAGGTCGCGCTGGCCTGGGTCAAGGCGCAGCATGAGAGCTACATCCCCATCTTCGGCGTCCGCACCGTCCAGCAACTGCAGGACAACCTGGCGGCGGTCGACGTGGCGCTCGACGCCGCGCACCTCGGGCGGTTGGACGAGCTCAGCCGCATCTCGATGGGCTACCCTTGGAACGTGCTGTCGCGGATCGCCAACACCACCCTGGGCGGCCGGCTTTCGAAGGAGAGCGCCAGCGCTTGAAGCTGCGAGAAAGGCTGTGGCTACGCCGGCTTCGCGCCGACGCGCCGGGCCTCGCCTGCCACGCCCGGCCGTCCGGCCCGCGAGGCCGGGATCAGGAGCCCGATCGCCAGCACGCCGATCGAAGTGACGGCGACGTAGCCCATGGCGTGCATATAGGCCGCCTCGTCCGGCCGCCCGCCGTGACCTTGGCCAGCGAGCAACAGGCCGAGGATTTGCGCGCCTATAGCGGCGAAGACGCCTCGGACCACGCCGACGACCGCGGTCGCGGCGCTGGTGTCCTCGCTCGGGGCGACCTCGACGACCAGGTTTGCGATGCTCGCCACCGCCATGGCGCTGCCGACGGCGCTCAGAAGGGCGGCGACAATGACCTGCCAGATCTGAGTGTGTGCGAGCAGCATCGCGATCCAAGCGATGGTCATCAGCACGCCCGAGAAGATGATCGGCGTCTTCGCGCCCCGGCGGCCGGCGAAATGTCCGGTGAGCGGGCCGACCCCGAGCGAAAGGAGGTTGGACGGCAATTTCACAAGGCCTGCCAGGGTCGCGCCGAGGCCGAAGCCGATGCCGGAGGCGACCGGCTGCTGAAGCAGCATCATGACGACGAGCGCCGCCTGGGCCGCCCCCATGCCGACCAGCGCGCTGGCGGCGTTCGCCGCCGCGAACTTGCGCCGCACCAATTGCCTGACGTCCACCAGAGGGGCTTTGACCCGCAACTCGACCAGGCTCCAAATCGCCAGCAGCAGGGCGCCGGCGAACAACTCACCCAGTGTGAACAGATCCCATCCACGCTCCGCCCCTCGGCCGATGCCGAGCTGAATGAGCACGATCCCCGGCACCAACAGGGCCGCGCCCAGCCAGTCCACACGCCCGCCCGGCGCCGAGAGATGATCCGCCGGCGCAATCCGCGCGCAGGCGAGCATGACCAGGACAGGCAGCGACGCCGTGACCCAGAACATCTGCTGCCAGTGACCGTGCTCCGCGAAAAGGCCGCCCAGGACGTAGCCCAGCGCTGCGCTGCCAGCCCAGGCGCCGGTGAGCGTGCCGATGCTGAACTGGACCCGATCGGGCGGCGAGATCGCTCGCGCGATCCCGAACGAGAGGGGAAGGATCGCCCCGGTCGCCCCCTGCAACATCCGTCCGGCGACGATCCAGGCGAGATCCCTGGCCAGCGCGCTGATGACCGACCCGGCCAGGCCCACGAGCAGGACCACCAGCAGTGCGCGCTTTCGCCCGTACATGTCGCCGAGCCGGCTCCCCAGCACAGCGGCCGCCGCCGAGACCAGGGCGTAAGCCGTGATCAGCCAGGTCGCGCCGGTCAGGCCGTGTTCGCGCGCGATCGTGGGGAGCGCGCTGTACAGCATGCTCGCCTCGAGCGAGGCGACGACTTCCGCGACGAACAGGACAGCGAGAACGCGCCCCAAGCGGGCGCCGCCTGCATCCGATGTCGGCAATCTCGTCCCTCCCCGCAATGCCGCCGGCCAGCCCGCCGCGGCGCGGCCGGCGCGCTTCGATCAGCGCTTCAGGTAAGGGGCCAGCCGTTCGTCGCTGAAGAAATTGACCCACCCCATCGAAAGCTTCGGGGTCCTGGTGTCGCCCACGCGGCGCAGCACGCCTTCACGGTCGCGGTGGATCGGGTTGGCGGGGTCGCCCATGTCGCCGCCCGGACGCGGCCGCCATTCCCACCGTTCGCCCTCGATCGTGTAGTTCAGCTCGTCCGGATAGCCGATCTTGTCGAGGGCGATCTCCAGGTCGACGTCGGTGGTGCAGGCGCGCGGACCTGTATTGTCCTCGATCATCGCGAACTTCGCGCCGGCGGCCAGATGGCCGAGGTGGCAGCACTCGTACTCGCCGTTCTCATACTCGTTGATGGCCAGCAGCCAGGAGGCGCCCTTCTCGTAGTAGAGCGGGCCGAAGCTAATGCCGGGCGGCGTCCAGACCGTCGAGAACTCCGAGAAGCCTTCGACCTTCTTGCCCATGATGGTCCCGGACACCCGCGACAGATAGGCCGAGAAGCCCCAGCCGCCGTCCTCGTCGAAGCTGTACCAGCTGATGGCCGGACCGAGCCGCTTGCCGGTGAGCTGGACGATATCGCCTTCCGTCCATTCGATCTCTTTGGTCGTGCGCCGGTAGTAGAAGGGCTGCCGGCGCTTGTCCGTCAGGCCCAGGTTCTGGATCACGTGTGCATCGCCCTCGATGATGTGCTGCACCGGGCCGGCGTAGGCGCGGTCGCTGAGCGGGTGCTGCCGATCGTACATCTTGCGGCCGTCGGCGTTGGTGCTGATCGAAAGCCCCAGGCTGCCGCCGTAGCCGCAATAGCGGACCAGGTTCCACATATTCCCGTCTTCGTCGTAGACCATGACGTTCGGGGCCACGGCGTCCACGTTGAGGCCGAACTTCCGCGTCTCGGGGTTGGACGAGTCCATCGTCTCTTCGAAGAAGCCGATGAGGGCCTGGTTCTCGTAATCGCCGTGTTCACGGACCTTGAGCGCGCGTTTCATCGTTTCCTCGTGAAGTATGCCGGGCGTCGGCGGCTTGATCCGCCGCACCCACTTGAGCATTCGCCGTTCGATTTCGATCGCGTCCTGCGGCCCGCTCACGCCGGTGCGCATCACCTCGCCCAGCGACACCAGGTGCTGCGCGCCCTGGATCGCCAATGCGTCCTTCAGCCGGTCGGCCAGCGCGTCGGGATAGACGCCGATCGTCTGCGAGGAGGCGTTGATCCGGGCGACCGCGTCCGCGAGGTTCGCCACCGGCACCAGGTTCGCCGTCCGGTTGGCGAGCATTCCGGCGAACTCGACCGGCTCGTCGATCTGCGAGACCACCACCGCGCCTTTGCGCGGATCGTTCTGGTAGACGCGGTAGAAGTCGTCCTGGAACGCCAGCCCCGCCAGCTCCGCCTGCAATTGCTGGTCGGGGTATTTGACGTCGGTGCTGAGGCCGGTCGGCATGTCGCCGATCTCGTAGAGCACCTGCTTGCCGAAGGCGTTGAGGCGCTCGAGCTGCTCGGGATCGCTGCTGTCGCACTCCACGTAGATCACGCGGGCGTTGGCGCACAGCTCCTGGTTCATGCCGCCGATGTCCCAGGCCGCCCGCCGTGCCGCGTCGATGACCGAGATGTCGTCCTGCAGCGCTTCCTTGCCGATGATCGAGGCGCTGTGCTTCGGATCGAGCGTGATCAGGTCGATGCCGGGCTGCAGGTACTTGGTGATGTGCTTGACGGAGTCGAACCCGCCCCAGGCGACGATCTTCTCGACGTTACGCGGCGTGTAGAGCGCGGTCTCCACCTTCTCGTCGCCGCCCTTCCAGTAGGCGACGCTGGTATGCCGCGTGATCGGATGGTTCGCATCAACGTCGATCATCGTCCGCACCACCGCCGCGGCGGTGAGCGGATCGTTGGACGGCAGCTTGATGATCGTGTCGGATCGGGTGATGGCGCTGCGCAGCACGGTGAGGAACGCAATGCCCGGCGAATTGCCGGCGATGATGTGGATCGTGCGGGCGCCGAACGCGCGGACCTGCAGGGTGCGGTTGTCGCGCAGCGGCGTCTCGACCCACCCCTCCAGGTGGGCGCGACCGATCTGCCGCTCGACCATGTCGGCGACCGCGTCGCGCTTGTAGGTCTCGTGCAGGTTCTCGTAGACCTGCCCGAGGATCGAGCGCGGCAGGCCCGACGTCAGGCAGCTGAGGCGGAAGGCCTCATGCAGGTAGACGTTCTTCTCGAAGTCCAGCGCCTTGCCGACCTCGTGCATGAACTCGATGATGTCATCCATCGAGATCTCATAGAGATCGTTCATCGCTTGCGCCGTCGTCGGCAGCTGCAGCAGATGCTTGGTGGCTTCCGGCGAGGTGAACCTGATGGTTCCGTGGCGGCCCCAGAAGGTGGCGTCGTCACCTTCGATGATCTTGCCACGGATGATGAGCGGAACGTTGAACTGGATCGTGCTGATCGGGGAGCTGTCGTCCATGGTCGGGGGCCCCTAGATTTGCGCCGCGCGGGCGAGCAGGTACTCGAGGGCCGCCTCGTGGGCGTCGCTGGAGCCGGCGCAGCTGATCTTGTCGTCACCCCCCTCGACTTCGCTGAAGCGTTGGATGCCGTGCTCGACGTAGGCGCCTTTGCGTCCGCAGGGGCAGTCGTCGTAGCCCATGGTCACGCGGTCGCCGGTGACGAAGCCGCCCCAGTATGTGGACGGCAGCAAGTCGAATACCGCTAGGCGACCGGTCTGCTTGCCTTCCCGCGGCAGCGGCGCGCCCGTCTGGGCGTCCAGCAGAAACGTCACCGTGAACGGCAGGAAGTGGTAGCGGTTGTGCTCGCACTGCGACGAGCCGGTGGTGAGCTCAGACATGCCGTAGCCTTCGCGAACCGGGCTGCCGACGAAACGCTCCGCCTCGGCCTTCCAGTTCTCGGGAATGGCCGCGCCCTTGGTCCCACCCCCGCTGCTGACCCAGCTCCCGGGCGCGAACAGTTGATCGACGCCGCGCGCCTTCGCCGCGTCCATCCAGCGATAGAGCATGGGAACCGGAGCCAGCAGATAGACGCGCCGGGCCACGCAATTCTCGAGCACCCGATCCATGAACTTGGCTTCGGCCTCGCCCGCCCCCGCGCTCCGCGATTGCTTGAACTGGCGTAGGAGCTCGGGCGAGATCTCGAGCTGATTGAGCGTTCCCCGCTGCTCGGCCGCCTGCACGCGCCCGGCGAGCACGGCGACGTCGGGACTGAGGTGATCGTCGTAGAGGGCGTAGAGTTCGCACTTGTTGCCGAAGAAGCGCTGCATGGCCTGCAGAGCCCGCTGGGGGGCCGCCCGGCCATATCGGTAGGACGGGAAGATCACCGGCACGGATTCCGCCTCGTCGCGCAGAGCGACCAGGGGATTGATCGCGCCGTCGACCGGATCGCCCGAGCGCGGGAACAGGTCGTAGAACAGCTCCAGCTCGTCGACGCCGCGCGGGATCACCGAAAGCTTGCCGGACGTCCCCGACGTGTGATTGGGCCGCAGCAGCGACTGCGCTTCGAGGGCGTCGAACCAGCCGGCGATCGTGGTGCAGCCTTTGACCTCAACCTGAGAAAGGTCGTGCGTCGTCAGGCCTCCCAGCCAGTTCGTGAGCAGGTCGAACCGGCCCTTTTCCAGCAAGGCGATGGGATAGGACTTGTAGACCGTGTGCTGGAACAGCAGCGGCGCCAGGTCGTCGAAGGTCGAGATCCGCTCGACACCCTGCAGCTTGGCGAGCTTGCCCAGTTGCGCCAGCCGATCCTTGAGCTGCGAGAAGCGTTCTGCGGCGATCCGCAGCTGGAACGCTTCACGGGTCGCGGGGTCGAATGACCACCAGTCCTTGCCGGACCCGGCGACGAGGGATTCGACCGTAACTTTGGCGTTCCGCGATGTCTCTGAATTCAAATCCGGCATCTCGTCCCTACCTCTCGTCGCCGCCTCGGCCGCAGGGAACGACGCCCCCTCCTCCTGAAGTGACAAAATTTTGGCCCTCGATTGGGGGCTGGTCAAATAATCAATACGACTATTATTGGTTCGTTATGGGAACCGATAAGCGCTTGGCGATTACCGGCGGCCCCTGCCGGTTCGGATGCCGGAATCCACGCGATAGGGTGCAGCCGTGAGCCGCTTGCACAGCACACGATCGACGAAAGCCTCCGGGCGCCGCGGTGGCGGCGCAGCGCCCAGGCGGCGGCCCTAGAACCTGGCGCTGAGCTCGACGCCGACGCTGCGGGGTTCGCCGTAGACGACGGTCCAGATCGGCGAGGAGGCCAAGCTGTAGGACTTGCGAACTTCGTCGGTGAGATTGCGCCCCCAGAGCGAAACGTCGAGCTTCGATCCAAAAGCCTGCCCCAGCCGCACCCGACCATTCAGGACGAACGTCGGACTCTGGTGGAACAGGCTGGTGTTGGTGATGCTGGGCCCACCCTCCTGGAAGACGCTGTCGACCTCGTAGCTGCTCGAATAGGCGGCATCGAGCTGGAAGAGCCACTCGCCGATATTCGACGGGACAGTGTAGGCAAGCGTTCCGCCGGCGGTCACATCCGGGGCGCCGCGCAGCTTCGTATCGCTCAGATCGATCCGCCCGCCCGGCACCGCGAGGCCGCCAAGCGAAATGGCGTTAAGCACGAAGTTCTCGCGACTGCTGTCGAGAAGGCCCAGGTAGCTCGTCAGCGTCAGCGCCTCGGTCGGGCGATAGGTGAACTCGAACTCGGCGCCGTTGATCTTGGCCGCGCCGGCGTTCACCACGGTCTGCCGCGTCGGGTTGGCCAACACGGTCGAGATCTGGAAATCCTTGTACTTGGAATGGAACACCGCGGCGTTCAGACGCGCCGGCGCGCCTCCGAGATGGAAGTCGTATTTCACACCGGCTTCCGTGGTCTTCGCGGTCTCCGGCAGGAACTGCGCATCCGCCGCGCGGAAGCCAATGCCGCCGGCGCGATAGCCCGTGCCCTGCTTGGCGTAAAGTAGAAGGTCGGGCGTCGCCTGCCATTCGATGCGCACGTCGTACAGCGTCGCGTCGTCCTTGAAGTCCTGCGGACCTCGCGCCAGCACCGTGCCCGTGCCCGTGAGGTAGGAGTTCACGAACACATGCTTGTCTTCTTCGGTGTATCGTAGGCCGCCGGTGAGGGTCAGGGTCGGCGTGACCTTGAATGACAGGTTGCCGAAGACGGCCTTCGCCTTGTTGTTGAAGTCCTGCCCCTTGAGCAGCAGGGGATTGAAGAACGCCCCGGTCGGCAGGGTGGTGACGTTGGTCGCGATAAGGTTCTGGTCGAGGCCCGTTTCCTTGAAATAGTACAGCCCCCCGACGAAACGGAAGCGTTCGAGGAAGTCGCCCGTCAGCACGAGCTCCTGGGAGATCTGGTCCTGCTCCAGGCGGCTTGGCGTGCTCCCGACGAAGAACTGGGTGGCATCGGTTTCGGCCTGCGTTGAGTGCGTCGTATCCCGCCATCCGGTGATCGAGCGCAGCTGCCAGCTCGAAGACAGGTTGAGCGACATCAGCAGGGTCGCCGAGTTCGTCCTGGCGCGGTTGTGCGACTTGTTCGTCAGCTCGCTGTCGGTGTGATAGCGGTCGCCGGCGGCGATGATCGCATCGATGGCCGCCTGAGCCGCGGTCCCGCCCTGCAGCGGCGAGATCACCCCGATGCGCCGCACCGGCAGGTAGAGCGGCGCGCCGCGGTCGGTTTCGCTGTGCTCCAGGATCAGATCGGCTCGGAAGTTGTCCGTCAGGTCCAACCGCGCCGAACCCCGGATCCCGAAGTCGTTCTTGCCGTAATAGTTGTAGCCCGTGACACGGCTGCGCCCATAACCGCCGTCGTTCTCGTAGTAGCCGGCCAGCCGGAACGCGAGGCGATCCGAGGCCGGGACATTGATCGCGCCTTCGTAGCGCCCAAGGAACCGATCCGCGCCGTTCCCGACGCTTCCGCCGCCCCAGCCCATGGTGGCCTTGAAGTAGCCGCCCAACTCGGAGCCGGGACGCACGGTCTCCAGCAGCACGGCGCCGACGGCGGTGTTGCGGCCGAACAGCGTGCCCTGCGGACCGCGCAGCACCTGGATGCTGTTCATGTCGTAGAAAGTGCTCGTGAAATCGTTCGCGCGGGCGATGAAGACCTCGTTCTGATAGACGCCGACCGCGCTATCGAAGGAGAAATTGTCCGCGGTGACGCTGATGCCCCGGATGGCGACCGTGAGGCCGCCCACGCCGGCTTCTTCCCGCATCTGAATGTTCGGGACGGAATACTGGAGATCCGTAACCGTCGCGATGCCCTTGTTCTCGATCATCTCCGAGTTCATCGCAGTCACGGCTATTGGGACGCTCTGGACCGACTGGCTCGAGCGTTGCGCCGTCACGACGACTTCCTCGATCGTGTTTTGAGCGACTTGCTCCGCGTGGGCCGACGTGGCGACGGAAGCGAGCGCCGTCGAGCCAAATAGCGCCGCGACGCGCAACCTTGCGCTGAACTTTCCCATGACTTCCCTCCCCTTGGGTCCCGCTCAGCCCTCTTGTGGAGCTCGAGCATTGTCCGTCCGAAACATTAAAGCCGCGGGCTCAGCTCCTTTCGGAGTGCTGAGCAAGCAGGTCTTTACAACGGAAGGTGGGGCGCCAAGATGGTTCTGTCTAATAATCAGAATCGGCGTGATGTGATGTGTTTTTGGAACCAAAAACACTCACGGCCGCACCGGAAGGAGGAACGATGCGAAGCTGGGGTGATTTCGGCGGAGCGTGCCTGGTCGGCGAGTGCGCAGCCAATCCCTACCTCTACCTTCCAGACGGCCAGGCCATGGGTTTGGTGAAGTCCGCCTCCTACCTGCTGGGCACGTGGAGGACGCGTGATGGCTCGATCCACCGCTTCCTGAGGTCGGTTCACCCCTACCGCTCCGACGTCTGTCACGTCTTCAGCACGCGCGGCGCGGCGCAGCTGGATCGCCTCCCGGACGAAGAGGCCAAGACCTACGGCGGCGGAATCGCCACGCGATATGACGGTGATCGCGTGACCTTCGCCCCCGCCGGCCAGGGCGGCTTTCTGCACACTATCGACGGCGACAGCGCGCACTGGGAGGAAGAGGGCCTGCTGTCGGTAACCGGGCGTCGCGCGGCGCGCGCCACCCAATGGTACAATCCCTGGCGCAACGGTGGCGGCGGCCTGGCGGTCACCTCCAAATTTCGCGCGCCTGGGCTGGTGTTCGGCGAGGCGTCGGACGGGTTCTTCGCCCACGAAACGCACTACTTCCCGCGCGGCCACGACTTCTTCAATTCGCCCTACGGCTGGGGCGGACGCGAGATCCACTGGGGGCACTTCGCCACCGCCTTCGAGGACGGCTCGACGATCGACGCGAGCCTCGCCTACGGGCCGGACGGCTGGGGCTTCGCGATGCTCTCGGACGAGCATGGGCGAATGCACGTCAGCACCGACATTACGATCGAATCGGAGCTGCGGCCCAACGGTTTTCCCGAACTGATCGTCTACCGCTTCCTGGGCCAGGCCTGGGAGTGGCGGATCGAGCCCAAAGGCGAGCGCGGTTCGCCCCGGGCCGGCGAGAAGATCATCGGCGCCGAAGGAATCCTGCGCCGCCAAGGCGAGACTCGCAAGGTGCTGGCCGCTCAGGGCACCATAGACTGGTGGCTGGACGGCCGGGCGGCGCCGGTCGTGCGGCGGTAGGGCGCGTGAGGCCAGAGTCAGCGCGCGAACGGCGCCCGAAGCAGCCCCAGATCAAGGATGGTGGCGATCCCGGGCGCAGCGGCGCACACCGGCCCTACCGCATTGACCGCGCGCATGCCGGTGGCGACGGCGCCGGAGGTCCCCGCCTCGTCATCCACGCCGAGCTCGATCGACGAGACGATGTTCGGTTCGCCGTAGATGCGGTTCTCCCAGCGGTGGACGCCCTCCCGCGCCGGCGCCGGCCAGGCCGGCGCGACGTGCGGCGCGGCCCGTCCGATATATTCGAACCGGATCCGCTCGCGCCCCTTCTCCAGCCCGCGGACGATCACTCGATGCGCCGCGTGCGTGCCTGCCTCGATGCGCGTGGTGCGGATATTGAACGCCGCTTCGGCGTCGACGTCTTCCCGCACGTGCTCCACCTCGTCGATGACCGCGCCCATGGCGTCGGCCAGCACGTGCAGGGCCGGGTCCGCCGGACCGACCCGGTAGGCCCGCGGGCGCGCGGACGCCTCCGGCGGGCAGCCGAACTTGAGCAGCTCCACCACGGTCGTGTGCGACGTATGCTTGCTGTAGTCGTAGATTTCGATGGCGTGGACACGGGCGACATCGCGGCACAGGCCGGACAAGGTCATCGTCATTACATCGGCGAAGAAGCCGGGGTTGATGCCCGTCGCGTGAAAGGTGCTTCCGCCGGCCTCGCACGCGGCTTCGATCTTCGCGCGGTGTTCGGGCGTCATGGTCCGCGGGTGCACCAGCGACATGAGCGCGGTCGAACAGACGTTCTTGCCGGACGCCAGGAGTGCGCAGATGTCGTCCACGGTAGCGTCGGGGGAGAACTCCCCCTTCGGCGTGTGCACAACGCAATCCGCTTCCATCTCGACGAGCTCACGAACGCCCACGGCGGCAAGCCCGATCGGCGCGCGCCCGAGAATGTCGCCGATGTCGCGCCCGACCTTGGCCGGATCGTAGACGCCAAGACCGGCCAACTCGAACTCGGGGCGCGCCAGCAGGGCGTCGGCGCAAGCCCGCCCGACCCGTCCCGAAGACCATTGCAGCACGCGTATCGACATCGGTGGGGCCTCCCGTCGGCAAGCGCCGACGAGCGGATCACCGCACCCGCTGGCGCACGCGCAGCGCGCAGCCTTGGCGCCGCGCCATCATTTTTTACTTTCCCGAGCCTGCCGCGCGCCACACGCGCTGTCTAATAACCAGTTCGCTCGCCACCGATCCCTTGCCGGAACCAAACAGGACAGAGCCCATCCGCTCAGCATGGTTCCATTCCGTTATCTTACGCCGGACTTTTGATTACTAGACAACGCTTCAGAGGCCGGGCAATCATCCCCCAAGAGGCGCGAGCCTGGGCGCGAAGAAAGCTCCGTCACCCGACGCCGGATGACGATCATCGGGAGGCGAGCTGCGAAGGTCAGCTCATGCAGACGCGCGCTCACGCCATGCCTCAACGATCATTTGAAGCAGGCCACAGCAATGCGCACCACCGTCGTCACCGGAGCCGCATCCGGCATTGGAGCCGCCACCGCCGCGGCCTGCGCCGCCGCGGGCGGACGGGTCCTGGGGATCGACCGCGCCGGAACGGAGATCGTCGCGGATCTGTCGACGCCGGATGGGCGCGTCGGCGCGGCGCGCGCGGTGAGCGAGCTCTCCGATGGCCGCATCGACGCGGTGATCGCCTGCGCAGGCGTGTCTTCGGGCGATCCTGCCAACACCGTCAGCATCAACTTCTTCGGGTCGACGGCGCTGGTCGCGGCCCTGCGGCCGCTGCTGGAGGCCGGCGAGGACCCGCGGGCGGTGATCATTTCGTCCGAGGCCCTGCTTCTGGGTTACGACCCGGCGACGCTCCAGGCCTGCCTGGACGGCGACGAACCGGCGGCGCGAGCGGCCGCCTCGGCGGCGGAGCCCCACCTGGCCTACAACACGTCCAAAATGGCGATCGCGCGCTGGGTGAAACGCGAAGCGGTCAAGGCGGAGTGGGCCGCCAGCGGCGTCCTGCTGAACGCCGTGGCGCCCGGCGTCGTCGCCACGCCGATGATCCAGCAACTGCTCGACACCGAAGAGGGCCGCGACATGCTCGGCAAGGCGACGCCGATGCGGGTCGGCCGCTGGGCGCAGCCGGCGGAACTGGCGCGCCTGCTCGCCTTCCTGGCCAGCCCCGACAACAGCTTCATGGTGGGACAGACGGTGTTCTGCGACGGCGGGGCCGAAGCGACCCTGCGCCCCGAACAGGTCTGACCGCCACAGTAGATCCAACGGATTCCTCCGCCGAGAGGCGATGAGTCCGGCTCAAAGGCGCTCCGCACAATCCCTAGAACAGCAAGGAAACGGCCCGCGATGCCGGAGGTCTACGACTACATAATCGTCGGCGCAGGTTCATCCGGCTGCGTGCTCGCCAACCGTCTCTCTGCGGACCCGAAGATCAGCGTGCTGCTGCTGGAGGCCGGCCCGCCGGACACGCACAGCTATTTCCGCATACCCCGCGGTTACCCCAAGCTGATGGGGAACCCGACCTACTCCTACCTTTTCCCCGCCAAGCGAGGCGCGGGGACCAACGAGCTGGAATACTACGTACGCGGCAAGGCGCTCGGCGGCTCCAGCTCGATAAACGGCATGGTCTACATGCGCGGCCTGCCGAGCGACTACGACAGTTGGAATTGCGACGGCTGGCGCTGGCCCGACATGCTCCGGGCGTTCCGCACCATCGAGGATCATGCGATGGGCGCCTCGGAGTGGCGTGGGGCCGGCGGGCCGCTGCATGTCACGCCCCATCCCACCCGCATCCCGATATGCGACGCGATGATCGCTTCGGCGAAAGACCTCGGCGTCACCGTGAAGCACGATGTCAACGAGGGCGACGGCGAAGGCATCGGCTATCTGCAGCGGACCATCTACCGCGGCGACCGGGAAAGCGCCTCGCGGGCCTTCCTGCGTCCGGTCCTGGGGCGCAAGAACCTCCGGGTCATGACCGGGATGGACGTCCGCCGGGTGCTGTTCGAGGGCGGCCGCGCCGTGGGCGTCGAGGTCGAGAAGGATGGCCAGCGCTTCGAGATGCGGAGCGGTCGCGAGATCGTTCTCTCGGCCGGCGCGCTGCATTCGCCGAAACTGCTGCAGCTGTCGGGCGTCGGACCGAGCGAGCTCCTGCAGGGCTTCGGCATTCCAGTGGTGAGCGACTCGCCCGACGTCGGCGGCAACCTGCGCGACCACAGGCTGATCCTGCAGCAGTTCGCCGTCTCGCACGGCAGCCAGAACCCTCAGTTCCACGGCTGGCGCCTGGCGCTCAACGTCGCCCGCTGGGCGCTGCTGAAGAACGGCGTGCTGACGCACGCAGCCTTCGAGGTCGGCGGCTTTGTCAAGACCCGGCCGAGCCTCCACCATCCCAACGCCCAGCTGATCGCCGGCCCGTTCGGCCTGGACCGGTCGGCGACCGGGCTGGCCATCAGTCATGACCAGATGGCGATCTGCGGCGGCTACCCGATGCGGCCCAAGAGCACTGGCCGCCTGCAGATCACGTCCGCCGATCCCAGCGCGCCTCCGGCGATCGACCCCAACTTCCTCACCCACGAGGAGGACCGGCGAACCAGCATCGAGATCATTCGCTACATCCGGCAGCTGTTCGCGCAGGCGCCGCTGGCGTCCTACCAGCCGCAAGAGGCCTATCCCGGCCCGGAGGTCGAGACCGACGACGAGATTCTCGATCTGCTGCAGCGGGCCAGCGGCTCGGGCCAGCATGTGGCGGGCACCTGCAGAATGGGCCAGGACAAGACCTCGGTGGTCGACACCCGCCTCCGCGTCCGCGGCGTCACCGGGCTGCGAGTGTGCGACATATCGGTGATGCCCGAACTCGTATCGGGCAACACCAACGCCCCGGCCATGGCTATGGCTCAGCGCGCCTCTGAACTGATCCTGGAGGATCATCGCCGATGATCGGTGGCGACACGACCCGCCGCTGCGCTCTTGCCCGAGCCCGACCGAGGGGCGTACGACCACGTCGGAGTCCCTCGTTCACTCGATCAGAGGCAAGTTGAGTGCGCTGGAATCTGCAGCAGCTGAGGTTCTTCGTCGCCGCGGCCAAGTTCGAGAACTTCCACCGCGCAGCGGAAGATCTCGGCGTCGCGCAGCCGGCAATTTCCAAGCAGATCCGCGAGCTGGAATCCTCGCTCGGCGTCGAGCTCTTCGCGCGCCTGCCGCGGGGCGTCAAACTGACCGATACCGGTCGCGCCGTCGCCGAAGACGTTCGAAACATACTGGACCAGTTGGACGGGGTTCGGCTGCGCGCTCACCAGGTCCAGCAGGGTATCCGCGGGCGCCTGCGCATCGGCATGAACGAGGCCGGGGTCGGCTGCACGATCACCAGCCACATCATCCGTCGCTTCAAGGCGGAGTTCCCGATGATCACCTTCGACGTTCTGCCGATGCACTCGCAGCGGCAGGTGGAGGCGCTGGATCATCGGGAGATCGACATCGGCTTTCTGCTGAGCTCCTACATCAATCCGTCGCGATACGACTGGATCGAATGCTCGCCCATCCACCTGGCCATCGCCGTGTATCGCGGGCACCCGCTGGCCGAAAAGCAGGCCATATCGGTCAATGACCTGGATCACGAGACGATCATCTGGACGGTGCACAACCCCTCGGAGATCGGCCACCTGAAGCGGATGATCGGCATCAAGGCCACCGCCCATCGCATCAGCCCCTCGCCGGAAATCACGCTGCAGCTCGTCGCAAGCGAGTTCGGCATAGCGCCGGTCAACTCTCCGGCGTCGCGAGCGCATCCGGATGTGGTCTTTCGGCCGGTCAAAGAGCCGCTGCGGAACGAATTCACCTGCCTCGCCTGGCTCAACGACGAGATGTCCGAGCCGCTGAAGAACTTCGCCGCCTTGGCAAGGGCGACCAAGGCGGAATTCGCCGAGAAACAGGCGCGCCAGACGGCCTGACCGCGTGAATCGGCCGCTCCGCCGAGCGTCGCCGCAGCACCCCTTTGCCACCCGCCTCATTCACGTGCACAGTCCGGCGCAACGAGCGACGGCGGAGACACGTCGCAGGAGGAAACTCGCATGCGTCAGGGCCGCTGGTACCACGGCTGGAACATCGTCGCGGCCTGCGTGCTCGCCCAGCTGGCGTCGCTGGGCATGCCGATCAACGCCTTCTCGCTCTTCCTGCACGACTGGTCGGTGGCGTTCAAAACACCGGTCAGCACGCTGCAGCTGGCGCAGCCGGCGTTCGGCCTCGTCATCGCCATCATCAATCCGTTCGTCGGCATCTGCGCCGACAAGTTTCCAGCGCGGAGGCTGTTTGGCTGGGCGATGGTCGGCATGGCCCTCTTTTGCGTGGCGATGGGATCGGTCACGGCGACGTGGCAGATCTTCGCCCTTTACGTCCTACTGCTGCCTCTTGCGCTGGACTTCGGCGCCGCGGTTCCGGCCAACGCCGTCATCAGCCGCTGGTTCGTAAGGCGCCTGGGCTTCGCGCTGGGCCTGAGCGCATTCGGCCTGGGCCTGGGCGGCGTCGTCCTGCCGCCGCTGATCGGCGCCCTGCTGCCGGTGGTCGGCTGGCGCTGGTTGTGGCGGCTGGCCGGCCTTTTCATCCTGGTGCTCGCTTTGCCCGTCATGCTCGCCGTCTTCAGGGATCGCCCCGATCCCGAACGCGACGACATGAGCTATGTGAACACCGGCTCCGCCGCCGGCGCGGCGCACGGCCATGGCGGCGACCTCACATCGCGCGAGATCTTCCGCCGCCGGAACTTCTGGCTCTTGCTGGGGGCCTTCCTGCCGGTGCTCTCCGCCACGGAGGGCGTGCTGTTGAACCTCGCGCCGATCGTCCGCAGCCACGGTTTAGGACCGCAAGCCGCCGGCGGCCTGCTGGCGGTGCTCAGCTCGACCCACCTTGCCGCCACCATCGGGCTGGGCCTGGTGGTCGACAAGTTCGGCAACCGCCGGCCGCTGGCGGCGCTCGGCCTGATCGGCGCAGCGGGCTTGGCCATTGCGGCGCTGGCGTCCAACTTCACCTCGCTCGCTGTGGCCTTCGCCGTCGTCGGCCTGCTGGGCGGGGTCTGGACGCCGCTGGGCGCGGCGATCTCGGCCGAGTTCGGCGCCAGGAACTTCGGCCGCGCCTTCGGCCTGATGACGGCGTTCAGCCCCATCGGCCTGCTGGCCGGGTTCGCCGTGGCCAAGGCCCAGGAGATCCAGGGCGGCTATGGGCCGGTGCTTTTTGTGCTCGGGGGCGGCTGCCTGATCGCGACGCTGCTCGCGCTCATGATCCGCGAAGCCAGGCCGAGCCGCTCGGCGGCCACGCCCGGTGCGCCGCTGGAAACGACCCCCGCGGCTTGAGCCCCCCGGGAACGGCCTTTGCATTTGAGAGTTTGAAATGCGCTCGCGACTGAGCATCTGCCTCCCATACCGTCTGCGGTTGTAAAACGGCAGCAGCCGGCCGGGGAAAGGGCGGGGTCGGCCGCTCTCGCAAATTGCGCTCGTGGGGGGCCTCCGCCGGAATGTCAGGAGTCGACGACGCACCGCCGTCAGGCGTGACGCCGGGACTGAGTTTTCTCGCCGGCGGCGGCGAGATGGGCGCGCGCATCCGCGCCTATGACTGGCGAAGCACCCCGCTCGGCCCGCCGGAGGGCTGGCCGCAGAGCCTGAAGACTGCAGTCCGCATCATGCTCACCTCGCGCCAGCCGATCTGGATCGGCTGGGGCCAGGAGCTGACCTATCTCTACAACGACCCCTATCAGTCGATCATCGGCGGCAAGCATCCGTGGGCGCTGGGGCGTGCGACCTCGGAAGTCTGGCGCGAGATCTGGGCCGAGATCGGCCCGATGCTGGCCACCGCGATGGGCGGGGTCGAGGGGACTTACGTCGAAGAGCAGCTCCTGATTATGGAGCGCAACGGCTATCCCGAGGAGACCTACTACACCTTTTCCTACAGCCCGATTCCCGACGACCAAGGCCGGCCGGGAGGCATCATCTGCGCCAACACCGACGACACCCAGCGGGTGATCGGCGAGCGGCAGCTCGCGCTGCTGCGCGAACTGGCCGCCGAGACCGTCGATGCGCGCACCTGGAGGCAGGCCTGCCAGCGCAGCGCAGAGGCGCTCGCCACCAACCAGAAGGACCTCACCTTCGCCCTGCTCTACATGGCCGAGCCGGAGTCGAGCACCCTGCGGCTCGCCGCCGCGGCGGGCCTGGACGAGGGCCAGGCGGGCGCGCCTGAAACCCTGGACGCCACGTCCAGCGCACCCTGGCCGATCAGCGCGGTCATCTCCGACCACGAGCCGCGGCTGATCGAGGCGGCCTCGCTGGCCGGGACGCGTGTGGGGGTCAGCGCCTGGGGCCGCCCGAGCCGCCAGGCAGCGGTGCTGGCGATCACGCCTTCGGGCGAGACCGGCCGTTCAGGCCTGCTTGTCGTCGGGCTTAATCCCTATCGGCTGTTCGACAGCGAGTACCGCGGCTTCCTGGGCCTCGCGGCCGGCCAGATCGCCGCGGCGGTGGCCAACGCCGACGCCTATGAGGAAGAGCGTCGGCGGGTCGAGGCGCTGGCCGAGCTGGATCGCGCCAAGACTGCCTTCTTCTCGAATGTCAGCCACGAGTTCCGCACGCCGCTGACGCTGATGCTGGGACCGCTGGAGGTAATCCTGTCCGGCCACGCGGAGCCGGGCCAGGTGCGAAGCCAGGTGGAGCTGGCTCACCGCAACGGCGTGCGGCTGCTGCGACTGGTCAACAGCCTGCTGGACTTCTCGCGGATCGAGGCGGGCCGGGTGCGGGCCACTTTCGAGCCCACCGACCTGGCGGCGTTCAGCGCCGAGATCGCCTCGAGCTTCCGCTCGACGGTGGAAAAGGCCGGCATGGCGCTGAGACTGGACTGCGAGCCCCTGCCCCGACCCGTCTACGTCGACCGCGAGATGTGGGAGAAGGTGCTCCTCAACCTCATCTCCAACGCCTTCAAATTCACGCTCGACGGCGAGATCGAGATCTCGGCGCGGCCCTCCGCCGACGGCGCAGCGGCGCAGATATCCGTCCGCGACAGCGGCATCGGCATCCCCGCGGAGGAGATCCCCAAGCTGTTCGAGCGCTTCCACCGCGTGCAGGGGGCGCAGGGCCGCAGCTTCGAGGGCAGCGGCATCGGCCTGGCGCTGGTGCATGAGCTGGTGAAGCTGCACGGCGGCGAGATCGCGGTGGAGAGCACGCCGGGCCAAGGCAGCGACTTCGTCATTTCCTTGCCGTTCGGGCGTCGCCACCTGCCGGCCGACCAGGTGCGGGAAGACACCGCCGGCCTGCGTCCCACCGGCGCCCAGGCGCAACACTTCCTGGAAGAGGCGTTGCGCTGGTTACCGGACGTAGCGCCGCAACTGGAAGCCAGCGGCGAACTATCCATTCCGGGGCTGGGCGGCATGACTCCGGCCGCCGAAGCGACGCCCGGCGCCGGCAAACGCGTACTGCTGGCGGACGACAACGCCGACATGCGCCACTACGTCGTGCGCCTACTCGAGGCGCAGGGCTATCTGGTGCAGGAGGCTGGTGACGGCGAGGCTGCGTTGGCGACCGCCCGCGCCGCCTTGCCGGACCTGATCCTCACCGACGTGATGATGCCGAGGCTGGACGGCTTCGGCCTGCTGCGAGCGATCCGCAGCGACCCCGCGCTGGCCGGCGTACCCGTATTGATGCTGTCGGCGCGCGCCGGCGAGGAGGCCAAGGTCGAGGGCCTGGAGGCGGGCGCCGACGATTATTTGATCAAGCCGTTCGCCGCGCGCGAGCTGCTGGCCCGCGTCGGCGCCAACATCCAGATGGCCGAGGTCCGCCGCGAGGCCACACGCGCGGTGTTCCAGAGCGAGCAGCGCTACCTGATGACCCAGGACCGGCTGTCGCTGGCGCTCTCCACCGGCCGGGTCGCGGTGTTCGAGTGGAACGCCGAGAACGACCGGCTCTCGATCCAGGGGCCGCTAGCCGAGGTGTTCGGCGTGCCTACGCACGATGCGGCGCGTGGCCTGCCGCTCGCCGACTTCCTGGGCGGCATCCATGAGGAAGACCGTGAAGGCGTCGTCGAGCTGGTGACCCGCTCGGTCCAGACCGGCGAGCCTTACGAGGCCGAGTATCGCGTGCTGGGCGACGGCCAGGAACGGATCGTGCTCGCCCGCGGCCAAGTGCAGACCGACGCGGCGGGCGCGCGTCAGATGGCCGGGGTCGTCATCGACATTACCGAGGAAAAGGCCGCGAGCAGCGCCCTACAGGAGCAAACCCGCGCGCTGCAGATCCTCAACAGGGCGCAGGCCGCCATCGCCGGCAACCTCGACCTCGAGCGGCTGGTGCAGGCGATCGTCGACGCCGGCGTGGAGCTCACCGGCGCCCAGTTCGGCGCGTTCTTCTACAACATCGTCGACCAGGCCGGCGAGCGGTACACGCTCTACACGCTGTCAGGCGCGCCACGCGATGCGTTCAGCCGCTTTCCAATGCCGCGCAACACCCAGGTGTTCGCCCCGACGTTCGACGGGACGGCGGTGGTGCGATCCGACAACATCCGCATAGACCCGCGCTACGGCAAACTCGGGCCTCACTTCGGACAGCCCAAGGGGCACCTGCCGGTCGTCAGCTATCTGGCGGCGCCGGTGAAATCGCGCTCCGGCGAGGTGCTCGGCGGCCTGTTCTTCGGCCACGAGGCGGAGAGCGTGTTCGACGCGCGCTCGGAAGAGCGGATCGTCGGCCTCGCCGCTCAGGCCGCCATCGCCATGGATAACGCCAACCTGTTCCAGACCGTGCAGAGCGAGCTCGGGCAGCGGCAGCGCGCCGAGGCGGAGCTCCAGGCGCTCAATGCGCGTCTCGAGGAACGGGTGCTCGAAGAGGTCTCCGAGCGCAGCAAGGTCGAGGAGGCGCTTCGGCAGGCGCAGAAGATGGAGGCCGTGGGCCAATTGACCGGCGGCGTCGCCCACGACTTCAACAATCTGCTGACGGTGATCATCGGCGGGCTGGACACCATCCGCCGCGCCCGGCCGACTGAGGAGGCGCGCATTCACCGCGCCGTCGACATGGCGCTCGCCGGCGCCCAGCGCGCGGCGAACCTGACCACCCGGCTGCTGGCCTTCTCGCGCCGCCAGCCGCTGGAGCCCAAGCCGCTGGACCTCAACCACCTCGTCCGCGACATGACCGACCTCCTGCACCGAACGCTCGGCGAGCAGGTCGAGTTGGAAGGCGTGCTGGCGCCGCGCCTTTGGACCGTAGAGGCCGACCAGAACCAGCTCGAGAGCGCGATCATCAACCTGGCCGTCAACGCGCGCGACGCCATGCCGGACGGCGGCAAGCTGACGATCGAGACAGCCAACACCGCGCTCGACGAGACCTACACCGCGCTCGACACCGAGGTCGTGCCTGGTCAGTACGTCATGCTCAGCGTCAGCGACACCGGATCGGGGATGTCGAAAGACACGGTCGTCCGCGCCTTCGAGCCGTTCTTCACCACCAAGGAGGTGGGCCGCGGCACCGGCCTGGGGCTGTCGATGGTCTACGGCTTCGTCAAGCAGTCCGGCGGACACGTGACGATCTACAGCGAAGAGGACCAGGGCACGACGGTGAAGCTGTACTTCCCCCGCTTTCTCGGCGGGGCGGAGAAAGCAGTGGTCGCGGCCGAGCGCATCGCGCCGCGCGGCAGCGACGGCGAGGTGGTCCTGCTGGTGGAAGACAATGACGACGTCCGGACCTACAGCGTCACGACCTTGAAGGAACTGGGCTACACCGTGATCGAGGCCGCCCATGCCGACACCGCGCTGGCCATCCTGGCGACCGATCAGCGCATCGACCTGCTGTTCACCGACGTCGTGTTGCCCGGCCGCAGCGGCCGGATGCTGGCGGACGCCGCAGCCGAACTACGGCCGAACCTGAAGGTTCTCTTCACCACCGGCTATTCGCGCAACGCCATCGTCCACCACGGCCGGCTCGACGCGGGCGTGCAGCTGATCACCAAGCCCTTCACCTACGAGCAGCTCGCCGTACGGGTTCGCGACGTCCTTGATCAGCGTGCCGACTGAAGCGATCCAGGCGCTCGATGCTGCACGCGATGGGTTAGCTGCTGAGGCGGCAGTTTCAACTGGCGGCGCCTAGTCAATCCGTCCTGCGGCGCGCATGACCCTAGGCGCACATGTGGGTCGCCTGGATGCAAAAGATCTTCTGCCGGTTGAAGCTACACGCTTGGGTTGAACACCAGCGCGGCTTCCATCAAGTCTGCAGCCGTTGCGGCAAGATGAAGTGGGTCGTCGGCCCGCCGGACTAGAGCTCGACAGCAGGGCGGTTGCCGCCGTCTTCGATCAGGACGATGCTCCCGCCGTTCAGGCGCGGGAGGCGCGGCCATGCTCTTCGAACAGATCGCAACCGGCGGATGCCAATCCTATCTATTGGGCTGTCCCGCGACGCGGGCGGCGGTGCTGATCGACCCGGAGCTGTCGCGCATCGATCAGTACCGGGGGCTCTTGAACCAGCACGGCCTGGCGCTGCGCTACGTTGTCGACACCCACACCCATGCCGACCATTTCTCCGGCAGCCGTGAGATCGGCCAGACGCTCGGCGCGCCGGTCGTGATGCATCGCCTCAGCCCCGCGCCGCACGCGACGCTGCGGCTCGACGACGGCGACATGCTCATCGTCGGCGAGCTCCGCCTTAACGCACTGCACACGCCCGGCCACACGCGCGATTCCATGTGCCTGGTGATGCCCGACCGCGTGTTCACTGGCGACACCCTGCTGATCGGCGGCACCGGGCGCACCGACCTGCCGACCGGCGATCCGCACGAGCTTTACGAGAGCCTGTTCGACAAGCTGCTGACCCTGCCGCAGGACACGCTGGTCTACCCGGCGCACGACTACAAGGGCCGCACCCACTCCACCATCGGCGCCGAGCTCGCAGACAATCCGCGGCTGTGGAAGCGCGAGCGGGCCGAGTTCGTGGCGATGATGCAGAGCCTCGACCTCTCGGCGCCCACCCACCTCACCGAGGCGCTGCGCACCAACATGACCGGCGCCAAGCCGGTCTCGCAACTGCTCGCCGAGGCTGCGGCCAAGGTCGCCTTCGTCTCGCTGCCGGAGCTGGCGGCGCGGATCGGCGGCAACAGCCGCAACATGATCATCCTCGACCTGCGCGAGCGGGAGGCGTTCGAAAGCGGCCACATTCCAGGCGCCGTCCACCTGCCCCGCGGGCAGCTGGAGCTGCGGGTCAACAGCGATCTGCCGGACCCGACGGCAAAGATCCTCACCTGCTGCGAGTTCGGCAAGATCTCGACGCTGGCGGCCGCCACCCTGCGCGAACTGGGCTACCTGCGCGCCACCGCCCTCGAAGGCGGCGTCAAGGCGTGGCGCGAAGCGGGCTATCCGGTCGAAGGGGGCTAACCCTCAGGCTTTTCGCGCGAGCGCAGCCACTGCCGCGCACCCCAGCCGAGTGCGATCCAGACCGCGACCAGCAGCACCAGCCAGATGAGGTCGCGCCCGACCTCGCCTTTCATGGCCCGCGCGATCGAGGCGCCGGCGAAGGCAGTGAGCGCGATCTTCGGCACGATGCCGAGCGCGGTCCCCGCGGCGAAGTCGAGCGTCCGCATCGGCGTGACGCCGGCGGCCATGTTGACGACGATGAAGGGCGCCGACGGCACCAGGCGCACGACCAGGCTGGCCAGAAAGCCGTTCTTGCCGACGTGGTCCATGAAGCGTCTGACGCCGGCGCCGGAGAACCGCTCCAGCGCCTTGGCCCCCGCAGCCCGGCCGAGGCAGAAGCCGACCAGCGCCGAGACCATCGTGCCGATCCAGCTGTAGGCGAACCCGGCCCAGGCCCCGAAGGCCACCACCGCCGCGGCGATCAGCATGAACTGCGGCACGCCGACGAAGGCCAGCAAGGCGAACGCCGCCACCGCCACCGGCAAGGCCAGCGGCCCGTGCGCCGCGCCCATCCACCGCTCGACCGCCGCCTCGCCGCCGAAGCCCAACATTTGGGCGCCGAAGACGAACACCAGCCCGACCCCGCCGAACAGCAGGAAGGACACCAGCAGCATGCGCCACGCCTGGGCGTCCATGTCGGACAGGAACTGCAGGATCCGGCGCATCTAGGCGCTGAGGTCGCCGATCATGGAGGAGCGGTCAAGCGCCCCTCCCTTTATGCGGAGGGACAGACGATGGGTTTGCCGCGGCGCACACTTCGGTTAAACCGCGCGGCGTTTTCTTCTCTTCATTTCAGCCGGAGCCCGTCCAGCCATGTCGCTGCAGTCCGCCGCCCTTTCCCGCGTGAAGCCTTCCGCCACGCTTGCGGCTGACCAGAAAGCGCGCGACCTGCGCGCCCAGGGCCGCGACGTCATCGGCCTGGCCGCCGGCGAGCCCGACTTCGACACGCCGGACAACATCAAGGACGCCGCGATGAAGGCGATCCGCGACGGCAAGACTAAGTACACCAACGTCGACGGAATCCCGGAGCTCAAGGAGGCGATCTGCGCCAAGTTCCAGCGCGAGAACGGGCTCACCTACAAGCTTGCGCAAGTGAACGTGTCGCCGGGCGGCAAGCCGGTGATCTACAACGCCATGGTCTCGACCCTGAACCCGGGGGACGAGGTGGTGATCCCCACCCCCTACTGGGTCAGCTATCCCGACATGGTGCTGCTGGCCGGCGGCGAGCCGAAGTTCGTGCAGACCACCGCGGAGAACGGCTTCAAGGTGCAGCCGGCCGACCTCGAGGCGGCGATCACGCCCAAGACCCGCTGGGTGTTCCTGAACTCGCCGTCCAATCCGTCCGGCGCGGCCTACACCAAGGCCGAACTGCGGGGCCTGGCCGACGTGCTGCTGCGCCACCGGCACGTCTGGATCCTGACCGACGACATGTACGAACACCTGCTGTTCGACGACTTCGAGTTCTGGACCATCGCCCAGGTGGAGCCGGCGCTCTACGACCGCACCCTGACCATGAACGGGGTCTCCAAGGCCTACGCCATGACCGGCTGGCGGATCGGCTATGCGGCAGGTCCCGAGCCGCTGATCAACCTGATGCGCAAGGTGATGAGCCAGACCACCTCGAACCCCTGCTCGATCTCGCAATACGCCGCGGTCGAGGCGCTGAACGGCACGCAAGAGTTCATCAAGCCGAACCAGAAGCTGTTCCAGGGCCGGCGTGACCTGGTGGTCTCGATGCTCAACCAGGCGACAGGGATCAAGTGCCCGACGCCGGAAGGCGCCTTCTACGTCTATCCGTCGTGCGAGGGCCTGATCGGCAAGACCGCGCCCAGCGGTAACAAGATCACCTCCGACGCCGATTTCGCCAACGAGCTGCTGGAGGCCGAGGGCGTGGCGGTGGTGCACGGAGCGGCCTTCGGCCTATCACCCTTCTTCCGCATCAGCTACGCCACGGCGAACTCGGTGCTGGAAGACGCCTGCAGCCGCATCCAGCGCTTCTGCGCCAGCGTGAAGTAGGCTCCTGAAAGATCCCCCTCTGGGGGAGAATCGATAGGTTCAATGCCGCTCGCGCCACTGGGCGTGGGCGGTGTCCTTGGTGCGGTTGAGCCGCAGCTTGTCGTCCTCGATCGTCTCGATCCAGGTTATCGGGATCAGGTGGTGTCGAAGTCCGGCGCCCATGTCGAACTTGGCCAGTTCGATCTCGTCGCCCACGATATGGTCCACGCGGCCCACGTGGCCGCCGTCGGACCCGATCACCTCCATGTGCTCGTGGATGTCGGCGTGTTGCACCATGTTCGATCTCCTCGTCTTGTGAAGGGTGAGAACCACTCTGGGGAGCCTGAGGTTGCGCATGGCGGAGCCGATCAATCTCAACAAAGCGCGCAAGGCCCGCGCCTGCGCCGAAGGGAAGGCCCAGGCCGCGGAGAACCGGGTCCGCTTCGGCCGCGCCAAGGCGGAGAAGGCGGTCTCCAAACTTGACGCCGAGCGCGCCCGCCGCGCCCACGATGGCGCCAAGCGCGACGACTAGGGGTCGAACAGGCGAGCCGGATGCACGGCGTGCGGATGTAAGCCCCATGGCTCTATGTCGAAGTGCAGGACCTCCTCGCGGGTCCCGAGCTTGTCGTAGAGCGCCAGCGCCGGCTCGTCGCCGTGGTCGCCCTGAACGAAGATCACCCAGGCCTGGCGCGCGCGGGCGATCTGCTTGAGGCGCTCGATCAGGGCGGTGGCGACGCCGCGCCGCCGCTGCATCTCGGCCACCGCGAGGTCGTAGATGTAGAACTCACGGCGGGCGCGCTCGAACTTCTCCAGCTCGTAGGCGACGAGGCCGCCCACGACCGCGCCCTCGTGCAGCGCCACCAGCACGGCCACGTGCTCGCGGGCGAGGAAGCGCTTGAGCCAGGCGTCGTCGGGCGGGTCGGCGGCGTAGCTTCGCGCATCGTCGAAGGCCGCGGCGAACAGGGTGTTCAGCTCGCGCATCCGGGGAAGCTCGGCCGGGGCCAGGCGCTGGATCTCGAACGTCACTTGCGGCGCCCCTTCGGCTTCGGCTGAGCCAGAAGATGGGCGGCGGCGAGCGCTGAGACGAGGGTCGGCTCGTCGACGACGGTCAGGTCGCAGCGCGTAGCCCCCTTTCGCCCCCAGCCGCCGGGAACCGGGGCGAAGGCTTCGGGCGCCTGCTCGCGGTAGAAATCGCGCAGGTCCGGGTCGAACATGAGGTTGAGGTCGGGGGCGCTGGCGTCGAGCGTGGCGAAGGTCTTCCGTGGCGTGTGGAAAGCCTGGCGGTGAAAGTGCGGCTTCTCGGCGGCCCCTGGCAAAGCCAGCGCCAACGCCCTCGCCCGCTCCGGATCGACGCCCATGCCCTGGCCTCCTGTCTCAGTGCGCGGTGTCAGCTGGATCGTCCGCCTGGCCGATCTCGATCAACGCCGCCAAGCCGCGGCGCAACGCGGTCACGCCCTCGGCTCCGACGCGATTGGCGAGCTGCGTGTCGATGCGTTCGCGCGCGATCGCCTGAGCCGCCGCCGCGGCGGAACCGCGCTGAGTGAGGGCGATGTTGAGCCGCCGGCGGTCGGCGGGATCGACGGCTCGGTCCAGATAGCCACGCTCCACCAGGGTGTCGATCAGCTGGCCCGCGGCCTGCTTGGAGATGCGCAGCTCGCGCACCAGCTGCCGCAGCGGAACCCCGCCCGCGCCCAGCGCCAGACCGCCGATCACATAGAGGCCGTTGCGCGGCACGTCCTCGAAACCGGCCTCTACAAGCGCGCGCCGCATCGCGACGCCATAGGTGTTGCGGGCGTGCCGCAGCAGGGCGGGGATGACGACGTCGTGGCACCAGGCTGGTTCGCTCATGCGGATAATTTAGTGCAACTATCAATACAGTCCACATTATGGACTAAATTTAATCGACCTTGCCCGCGGCGGCTTTGCGCGCGATGGCTCGACCATGCCGCAGCTCCGCAAACGCTCGCTCCAGCTCGCCGGACACCGCACCTCCATCGCGCTGGAACCGGAGTTCTGGGCGGTGCTGGAGGAGACGGCCCGCTCGCGCGGCGTCAGCCTCGCCGGCCTCGTGCTGCGCATCGACGCAGAGCGCGGCGAACGCCCCCTCGCCTCGGCCTGTCGTGTAGCGGCGCTGGGGTTCGTCGGATCGCGGCCCTAGCGCGCGGGATCAATGCACCGGGTTGAGCAGAACCGCGGCCAGCACGAAGGCCGCCACGATCAGCACGCCCATCAGCGCCCAGAACACCGGCGGCATGGCGTCGCGGCGCCGCCGCGGCGGAAGATCGTCGTCGGACATCAGAGCTCTTCAGCGTCGCCAGGTTTTTCGGAGCGCCCCTCGTTCGCCCTAACCTTGGCTCCTGCGGCGAAGTTCCGCCTACGCGGCTCCTCGCCCCTTAGTCGCGCTAAGGCGACCCCAGCCAGAGGCGTCAGACGATTGACCATATCCTGCGCTTTCGTGGCCATGGTTATCGTCTCACGAGTTCCCGGCCTGGCCGCCGAAACCGCCTCGCTTTGAGGCGTAGGCCGGTTTGGGCCTACGCATTCTAGCCAGCCATTCTATATTTGTTCCCCATGTCCCCCGCCGAATCCCCGTTCGATCCCGACCTGCCCGCGCCGCGCATCAGCGATCTGGCGCGGCCGCGCGGCGCTCCGGCGCCGGACTATCTCGACGGCCTCAACCCCGAGCAGCGCGATGCGGTCGAGACCACCGACGGCCCGGTGCTGGTGCTGGCCGGCGCCGGCACCGGCAAGACTCGCGTCCTGACCACGCGGCTGGCGCATATCCTGTCCAGCGGCAAGGCCAGGCCGTGGCAACTGCTGGCCGTCACCTTCACCAACAAGGCCGCGCGCGAGATGCGCGAACGGATCACCGCGATCATCGGCCCCGAGGCCGAGGGCCTACGGTGGCTGGGCACCTTCCACTCGATCGCCGCCCAGATCCTGCGCCGGCACGCCGAGCTGGTAGGGCTGAAGTCGAACTACACCATTCTCGACACCGATGATCAGGAACGGCTGATCAAGCAGATCCTGGAAGCCGAGAACATCGACGCCAAACGCTGGACGCCGAAGGCCCTGGCGGGGCTCGTCGACCACTGGAAGAACCGCGGCTGGACGCCGGACCGCTTGCCGCCCGCCGAGCATCAGGCCTTCGCCAATGGGCGAGGCCAGGCGCTCTATCGCCTCTATCAGGAGCGGCTGCGGGTGCTGAACGCCTGCGACTTCGGCGACCTGCTGCTGCACAATCTGACGATCTTCACCGGCAGTCCGGACGTGCTGGCCGAGTACCACGACCGTTTCCGCTACCTGCTGGTGGATGAGTACCAGGACACCAACGTCGCCCAGTACCTGTGGCTGCGCCTGCTGGCGCAGAAGCGGCAGAACGTCTGCTGCGTCGGCGACGACGATCAGTCGATCTATGGCTGGCGCGGCGCCGAGGTGGACAACATCCTGCGCTTTGAGCGCGACTTCCCGGGCGCCAAGGTGATCCGGCTGGAGCGCAACTACCGCTCCACCGGCCACATCCTCGCCGCCGCGTCGGGCCTGATCGCCGCCAACAAGAGCCGCCTCGGCAAGACGCTGTGGACCGAGGCGCAGGGCGGCGAGAAGGTGATCGTCCGCGGGGTCTGGGACGGAGAGGCCGAGAGCCGACTGATCGCCGAGGAAGTCGAACGCGCCAAGCGCGGCACGACCGACAAGGGCGCGCGCCGCTTCCGCGACATGGCCATACTGGTGCGCGCCTCCTTCCAGATGCGCGCGTTCGAAGAGCGGTTCGCCCTGCTGCAGATCCCGCTGAAGATCATCGGCGGCCAGCGGTTTTTCGAGCGCGCCGAGGTCCGCGACGCCCACGCTTATCTGCGGCTGATCCTTTCGCCGGACGACGACTTGGCGTTCGAACGCATCGTCAACGTGCCCAAGCGCGGCATCGGCGACACCACGGTGCAGAAGCTCCTGCACGTCGCGCGGGTGCGCGGCGTCCCGGCGAGCGTCGCGGCGCGCGAACTGGTGCGCACCGACGACCTGGCCGCCAAGACCCGCACCGCGCTGGCGGGCTTCCTGCGCGACCTCGATCGCTGGCGCGGCGAGGCCGAGCGCATCCACCACGCCCGGCTGATGGAGCAGGTGCTGGAAGAGAGCGGCTACACCGACGCGCTGCGCCTCGACCGCTCCCCCACCGCCCAGGGCCGGCTGGAGAACCTGAAGGAGCTGGTCAGCTCCATGGCCGAGCACGAGAACCTGCAGGCCTACCTGGAGCACGTTTCGCTGGTCATGGACCTTGAGCGCGAGGCCGGCGGGGACAGCGTGCAGATCATGACCCTGCACCAGGCCAAGGGCCTGGAGTTCCCGCTGGTCTTCCTGCCGGGATGGGAGGAAGGCGTCTTCCCCTCCCAGCGCAGCATGGACGAAAAGGGCGAGAAGGGCCTCGAGGAGGAGCGCCGCCTGGCCTACGTCGGTATCACGCGGGCGCGGGAAGAGGCGCGGATCTCCTTCGCCGCCAACCGCCAGGTCTACGGCCGCTGGACCAGCCAGTTGCCCAGCCGTTTTGTCGACGAACTGCCCCTCGCCAACGTCGAGGCCTCCTCGGAGACCGGCTATTATGGCGGCGGGCCGGGCATGCAGCAGCACGGCAGCCGCTGGGACGAAAGCCCCTCGTTCGGCGCCGGCTATTCCTCCCCCGGCTGGAAGCGCGCCCAGGCCAGCGGCTACCGCGGCAGCCACCCGGGCCGGCAGGCGGTGATCGAAGGCGAAGGCCGGCTCGTCGCGGTCTCCGAGAGCTCGGCCGCCAGCGCCTACAAGCGCGGCGACCGTGTGTTCCACGTCAAGTTCGGCTACGGTCAGGTGAGCGGAGTCGAGGGCAACAAGCTCACGGTCCAGTTCGAAAAGGCTGGCGAAAAGAAGGTCATCGACAGCTTCGTCGAGAAGGCCTGAGATTTCAGATGCTTCGATTTGGTAGCAGGATAGCAGCCGCGGCATGCCGGGGCTATCCGGCCTCGTCGGCGCGCTCAGGCAATTACGCTAGCGCCTTGTGCAAACTCGAAAATCGACGTTTCTTCCATTCTGCAAACTAATTGCGCCGCCTCGGCAACTCCTTGCACGGGCGCAGAGCGCAATAGCGGGGAGGAATAGAGATGGTCTCCATGAGACGAGGGGCTTTGCTGGCGGCTGCGTCGGCGTTGGCCATCACAATCGATATCGCGGCCGTCAACCAAGCCGCGGCGGCCGAGGCGTCGGATCCGACGCAGCAGCTCGAAGAGGTCGTGGTTACAGCCCGCCGGAGGGCCGAAGCGCTGCAGGACGTACCGCAGTCGATCCAGGCGCTCAGCGGCGAGACGCTGCAGGCGCGCGGTGTCCGCGTCGTCAACGACCTCATGATTGTCACGCCTGGCCTTCAGATCAACGCGACCGCCACCGCCGGCAAGAACAAGCCGGGCTATGAGCTTCGGGGCATCGGCATCTCCGACGTGCTGGGCACCCAGGACCAGGCCATCGGCACCTATGTGAACGACGTCTATCTGGCGCGAAACTCCGGCTTGAACCAGGCCCTGTACGACATGGAAAATGTGCAGGTGCTGTACGGCCCGCAGGGCACGCTGTTCGGCAGAAACACCACCGCAGGCGCTATCCTCTACACCTCCAAGCGGCCGGTGGATCACTTCGAGGCGGAAGCCAACTCTGAATTCGGCAGCTACGGCGCCTGGGGCGTTGGCGGAATGGTCAACATTCCGGTCAACGAGAAGGTCGGGCTTCGCCTGGCAGGCCAACACTACCAAAGCGACGGCTTCACCAAGAATCTGCGGCCGGGCGGCCACCGGCTCGACGACGACGACATCTACGCCGTGCGCGGCACCCTGCTGCTGCGGCTGACGGACTCCCTGACCAACACCACCATCGGAGACTACTTCAACAACGACACTCACGGCTGGAACGGGCGCATGGGCGTCGCCGTGACCTCGCTCACGCCGGCGACCGTGCCGATCCCCGGCGGCGGGTCGGTGGCGCTGTCCCGCACCCTCATTGGCCTCTATGGTCAGCGGCTGGTCAACGCCATCGCCGCGGTCCCGACCGACGCGCGAAAGCAATGGACCGACATCGACGAGTACTATCGGGTCCGGACCGGCGGCATCGCCAACATCACGCAATGGGACGTCGGTCCCGGCATTACAATCAAGAACGTGTTCGGATATCGGCGCCTTAAGGAAGACTTGGCCCACGACTCCGATGGGACGCCGCTGCTGATCGCCGGCGGCGATCTGACCCGCCTGCAATATTTCAACAATCGCCAGCACCAGGTCTCTGACGAACTCCAGCTGCAAGGCGACTCGTTCGAAGGCAAGCTGGAGTGGATCCTCGGGGCCTATTACTTCCGCGAGCGTTCGGGCGGCACGGAAGCCCAGCAGCAGCTCATCGACACGCCCGCCGGCGCCACCTCGCCGACCTTGATCCGGTATGGGGCGACCAACTACTCCAAATCCGTGTTCGCGCATGCGATCTGGCAAGTGACGCCGCAGCTGAACCTGACCGTTGGCGGCCGCTACACCTGGGACAAGCGGGAAGTCAGCTACGACAATCCGCAACTCCGGTTCGGAACGCCGACCGCCGCCTGCTCGCTCGCCGCCGACCTCGACCTCGTCGACGGCCTGCGCGACTGCCATGCCGCACTGAGCGCCAAGTACAACGAGCCGACCTACACCGTCAGCCTCGACTACAAGCCGACGGACAAGATCCTGCTCTACGCCGCACATCGGCGCGGCTATCGCTCCGGCGGCTTCAACGGGCGCGCAGCCAACCTACTGGTCGCCAGATCGTTCGCGCCGGAGACTGTCCGTGACGTGGAGGTCGGCTTCAAAGGCGATTGGCGGCTCAGCGACGACGCCGCCCTGCAGACCAACCTCGCCGCCTACAAGATGTGGTACAAGGGCATCCAGCGCAGCTCGGTCATCGCCAACCCCGCAGGCGGGCTCATCACCGCGACCGTCAACGCGGCGAGCGCTGACATCAAGGGCTTCGAGGCCAGCACGACCCTGCTGCTGTTCCAACGCCTGACCCTCGACGCCAACTGGGCCTACGCCGACGCGGTGCACACCAAATTCGATTACGCAAATGCGCCTGGCGGCGTCGTCCGCGACGTGCCCTTCGGCAACTCGAAGAACACGGTGACCGGAAGCGCAACCTACATCGCGCTCGACGAGCCTCAGATCGGCAAGGTCACCGCGACGGCCAACTTCTCCTATCGCTCGAGCTGGTTCCTTCCCAGCGAGCTTCCGCTGCTGCCGGCGGGCGCAAAGATCCCGCCGCGGACGGTCTGGAACGCTTCGATCCAGTGGGGCGACATCCGCGGGACGAACTTCACCGCCGAGGCGTTCGTGCGCAACATCACGAACAAGACCTACGTCGCGGGCGGCCTGACGGCGCTGACGTCGCTTGGACTGACCTTCGTCAACTTCGCCGACCCGCGCACCTACGGCGTCCGCTTCCGCTACCGGTTCGAGTAACAGCGGCCGCGCTTACGAATGTAGCGCTGCGATGGAGATCTGATCGACCGTCGCGTTGCTTGTGCATCGCGCGGGGAACCGGCGTCGCCCCGGGTCGCGCGGGGTCGCCGCGCCTGCGGCTGCGCCGCGGCTTGCAGCGACGGCCCCTCAGGGTCGGTAGGGAGAGCACGCCTGAACACCACCCGCCCGGCGGAGGGATCGACGTCGCCCGCCGCCCAGCCCTGACTATCCAGGCGCGGCTGTGGCTCTTGGCGGGCTCGTTCGCCCACCAGTTGCGGCCCGACCGGGCGGCTTTCGGCAGGGCCAAGCCCAGCATCGCCGCCAGCTCGGCGAAGCTGACCCGCCATTCGCACGCGGTGCTCCCGGCGAGCCGATCGGAGAGCGGCTTGTATTTGCTCATTCCGTGGCCTCTCCGGACGTCAACGCGTCGCCCCCGCGCATGGCGCCAGCTTGGCGCTGAACCAACCGGCCCGTGGCGCGCTGATAGCCCGACCTGAAACCGCATGGGTAATCTGAAGTGCGTACGCTGTGGGCAGGGGCGGGAATGGCTTTGGCCGCGGGCCTTCTGATGGGCGCCGCCATGAAACCCGATCTGGAGGCGGATAATCGCCCGGCGGGGCCGCAGGTGATCGCCGAAGGGCCCGCCGCAGGCTCGACCGGCCCGTTCGACGACCGCACGCAGGCCTACGCCGCCTACCGCGGCGAGATCCCCGACTATGTGCTGGGCACCGACTGGAAGCGGCAGCTAGATGCGCCGCTGCCGGTCGCCTATGCCGACGCTGGCTCGGCGGTGGACTACTACGAATCTCCGCTGGCCGAGGAGGAGCGGCCCGTCGCCGAGACCGGAACCGCGACGCCGGCGGTGTACCGGGCGCCTCCCGAACCGCACGGCGGCTACCCGTCGCTGGACGGCGCGGCGGCCTACTCGGACGACAGCCGCGCGGAGAAGACACCCGTCGTACGGGCGGTCGAGGTGGCGGACGACGCCCCCCCCTGAGGCCACCGGCGACACGACCCCCGCCCGCTGAGTCCCCTCGCCTTTCGCGCCTCGGTCGGCTAGCAGGGCGCGCATGACCGACGAGGCCCTGCAGATCATCGCCCGCGGCCCGCGCGCCGCGGCCGAAGCCGCCGCCGCGGTGCTGGACAAGACCCCCGCCACCGAGACCCTCACCTACTCGATCCTCGAGGAGGACGAGGACCACGACGTCTGGCGGATCGACGCCTTCCCGACGAGCGACGACGAGCGCGACGCGACGGTGGAAGTGCTCAAAGGTTTCCAGGCTTTGCGCGTCGCCACCGAGAAGCTGGCCGACGCCGACTGGCTGGCGATGGCGCTCTCCGGCCTGCCGCCGGTGCGGGCCGGTCGCTTTTTCGTCTTCGGCGCTCACGACCGCGGCCTGGCGCCGGCGTCGACCGTCAACCTCCGCATCGAGGCCGGCGCGGCCTTCGGCACCGGCCACCATGGCACGACGGTCGGCTGCCTGCTCGCCTTCGACCGACTGCTGAAGGGCCGGCGCTTCGAGCGGGTGCTGGACGTCGGCTGCGGCACCGGAGTGCTGGCGATCGCCGCGGCGCGCACCGGATCGCGCGTCGCGCTGGGCACCGACATCGACCCGGTTTCGGTCCGCATCGCCAACGAGAACGCGCGGCTGAACCGCGCGCACGCCGAGTTCTTTCACGCCGCGGGGCTGGGCGACGCGCGGATCCGCGACGGCGGTCTCTACGACCTGGTGTTCGCCAACATTCTCGCGCCGCCGCTGGTGGCGCTTGCCGGCGACATCAAGGGCGCGCTGCGGCCCGGCGGAACCGCCATCCTGTCCGGGCTGCTGCGCACCCAAGAGCGACGTGTGTCGGCCGCTTACCACTCGCGCGGCTACCGCATCGTGAGGCGGCTGCATCGCGATGCCTGGGCGACGCTGGTTGTCCAGCGGCCCTGAGCCCGCGCCGCGGAACCCACAGCCAAAGACCGACGTTCCGCCGACCGAAGCGACACTGTCGCGCTTTGGAGGATTCCGAATGTCTGATCGCGAATACGTCGAACGCACCACCGTCACCGACACCCCGGACGGCCGTGAGACCGTGCGCGAGAGCACACCGATCCGCAGCAGCGGTGGCAACGCCGGCTGGTGGATCGCCGCAGTCGTCGCGGTGGTGGCGATCATCGGGGTGCTGATGCTGGTCAACAATCAGAGCAGCCAGGCCGATCTGCAGGCCGCGCGCGACCAAGGCGCCGCCGAAGCGAACCTGGCCTCGGCGACGAGCAACGCCCAGCAGGCCGCCGTGCAGGCGAGCCAGGCCGCCCAAGCGGCGGTCTCGTCCACCGCCCAGGCCAGCCAACGCGCCGCCGAAGCCGCACAGAGCGCCGCCAACCAGACGGCGCAGGCCGCGCAGAGCGCCGGCGACGCCGCGCGCGACACCACCACGGTCGAGATCGCCCCGGCCGAGCCTGCTCCGCAGCAGTAGGCCGATCGCCGCGCCTGGAGCACCGTTGAGAAATCGTGCTCTATGCGCGGCATGCTTCGCCGCCTGCTACTTTCAGTCGTCGCCAGCTTTATCGCCGTCACGGTGGCGCATGCAGCCGACGCCAAGCTGTTCGAAGGCGAGGTCGGCGGGCTGCCGATCGTCCTGAAGGTGGAGGTCGACGGCCAGTCAGCGTTCGGGGCGTATTTCTACCGCCGGACGCTGTTCGACATCATCCTCAACGGCGAGGTTCGCGGCGGCGCGGTGCAACTGGAGGCGCCGTTCACCGAGGACAAGCTGAAGCTCGTTCCCAAGGGCGACGGCTACACGGGTCAGCTCACGACGGCGCGCGGCAAGACCCTGCCGGTCTCGCTACGCCCAGTTCGTCCCGCAGTCCGCTCAGAGTTCGGCGATCTCGACGGCTATGAGCGCCTGCGTCTCGCCGCGCTGACGTTGCGCGCTGGCCGCACCGAGACCATCGGCCAGGGCTCGATCCGCTGGTTCGTCGAGCCGAGCAGCGGCGTCAGCCTGTTCCGTCTGGTAAGCGGCTACGGCGCGTCGGCGACGGCGACGATCAACCGGGCTCTGGCCCAGGCCCACTGGAAGCGCGTGGCCGACTATTTCGGCTGCCCGGCGTTTGGCGGCGGCCCGGGTTCTGAGATCAGCAAGCCGGAGGACGTCTACCTGTCGAACCGGTTCATCAGCTTCGGCTGGCCGGCGAGTTGGAGCTGCGCGGGCGCGGCGCATCCGGACTTCGGCCTCGAGGGCCACTCCTTCGACGCCGTCAGCGGACGAGAGCTTGCGCTCGACGAGGTATTGCATTTCGGCTCGGCCGCACCGCCGAAGCCCGACACGGACGCCTGGTACGAGTATCGTAGCGGGACCTTCGCGCCGGGCGTTGTCGCGCTGATGAAGCGGCTGCACCCTAAGGAGGTGCTCAATCCCTCCGGCGGCGCCGACGAAGAGGACTGCGACTATTCCGATCCCGGCGTCTGGGACTTCCCGGCCTGGCACGTAACCGAGAAGGGCCTGTATCTGGGCGCCACCTTCGCGCGGGTCGTGCGCGTCTGCGACAATCCCGATTGGTCGTACATCCCGCTGTCGGCGTTACCCAGGCGCTGAACGCGGCCTCGCGGCTTCACCGCCTCGCCCGAAGCGCCTACATCTTTCGGATGCGCCAGACCTTCGACGAGACCACCGACTCCTCCTTCGGACCCAGGCATCTGCCGCTGATCCGTCAGGCGATGGCCGAGCAAGGGCTCGACGGCCTGCTGGTGCCGCACGAGGACGAGCATCAGAACGAATATTTGCCGGCCGCCAACGACCGGCTCGGCTGGGCCACCGGCTTCACCGGCTCGGCCGGCGCGGCGGTGATCTTTCAGGACAAGGCGGCGATCTTCGTCGACGGCCGCTACACGCTGCAGGTCCGCGACCAGGTGGACGCGGCGACCTTCGAGATCCGCGACCTGATCGACGGCGGCGTCACCGCCTACCTGGAGTCCACGGCCCAGCCCGGCCAGGCGATCGGCTACGACCCGCGCCTGCACAGCCCCGACGCGCTGCAGCGCCTGAAGGCGGCCGCGGCCAAGGCGGGCGCCGAGCTGAAGGCGGTCCCGCTCAACCCGCTGGACGCCGCCTGGGGCGAAGCCCGGCCCGATCAGCCAGCAGCGCCGGTCGTGCCCCATTCCCTGGAGTACGCTGGCGAGGACTCCACGTCGAAGCGCCGACGGATCGGCGAGACCCTCAAGGCCCAGGGCGCATCGGCCGCGGTGCTGACCGCGCCGGCTTCGCTAGCCTGGCTGTTCAATATCCGCGGCGGCGACGTCATCCGCTCACCCCTGCCGCTCGGCCAGGCGATCCAGTTCGCCGACGGGACCGCGCGGCTGTTCCTCGACCCGCGCAAGGTGACGGCCGACCTGCCCGCCTGGCTCGGCAACGAGGTGCGGCTGGAGCGGCCCGACGATCTGCCCCGCGCCCTGGCGGAGCTTTCCGGCCAGACGGTGCTGGTCGATCCGGCGCAGTCGTCGGCCTGGTACTTCGACGAGCTCTCAGCGGGCGGCGTCCAGGTGCTGCGCGCTGAGGATCCGTGCACCCTGCCCCGCGCCTGCAAGAACGCCGTGGAGATCGAGGGCGCGAAACGGGCGCACGCGCGCGACGGGGCGGCGCTGACCCGCTTCCTCCACTGGCTGGCGACCGAGAGCGAGACAGGCTCGGTCGACGAGATCACCGCCGTGCAGAAGCTGGAAGCCTTCCGGGAGGCGACCGGCGCGCTGAAGGACATTTCCTTCGACACCATCGCCGGGGCGGCCGGCAATGGCGCCATCGTCCACTACCGCCCCACCGAGCGGCTGAACCGCCAGGCAGAGCGCGGCAGCCTGATGCTGATCGATTCCGGCGCCCAGTACCTCGACGGCACGACCGACGTGACCCGCACCGTCGCCATCGGCGAGCCGTCCGCGGAGATGAAGGCGCGCTTCACCCTGGTGCTGAAGGGCCACCTGGCGCTGGCGCGCGTCAGGTTCCCCGCCGGGATCACCGGTTCGGCGCTCGACGCCCTGGCGCGCCAAGCGCTGTGGGCGCACGGGCTGGACTACGATCACGGCACCGGCCATGGCGTCGGCTCTTATCTCGGCGTCCACGAGGGCCCGCAGCGAATCTCGAAGGCGCCCAGCCCGGTCGCCCTCAAGCCCGGGATGATCATCTCGAATGAGCCCGGCTACTACAAGGAAGGCGCCTACGGCATCCGCATCGAGAACCTGCAGGTGGTGACCGAGGCTCAGGCCATTCCAGGTGGTGACCGGCCGATGCTGGGCTTCGAGACGCTGACGTTGGCGCCGATCGACCGCCGCTGCATCGCCCGCGACCTGCTTAGCGACGAGGAGCGGGCCCAGCTCGACGCCTACCACGCCCGCGTGCGGGAGGTGATCGGCCCGCAGTTGCAGGGCCCGGCGCGCATCTGGCTCGAGGCGGTGACGGCGCCAATCTAGCTAGGACGTTCTCACCTGCCCGACTGCACTTGCACGTTGCCGGCCTGCGAGCCGCGGCCCGACGACTTGGCGAGGTCTTCCTCGAACCAGTCGCGCACGGCCTGATTCATTCGCCGCGCCGCCAGCTCGGTGGCTTCGACATCCGACTCCAGGATCGCCTCCGCGAGCCGCAGGCGCATGCGGCGCGCATGCTGGATGCGCTCGGCGTGGCCGAGCCAGATCCCTTCGGATTGCAGTTTCGAGAGGTTGAGAATGATCTCCAGGAACAGATTGAGCACCGGATTGCCGCTCAGGCTGTAGAAGATCTCGCCGAACTCGCCCTCGGTTTTGAGATACTTCTGAATCGGCGGCGCCTCGTCGAGGCTCGCGCGTTCGGCGGCGGCGAACTCGCGCAGGCGCTGCAGCTGAGCCTGATCGGAGCTCGCCGCGGCCGCCGCAGCCGTAGCCGCATAGATCGGCGCGGCCGACAGGATCAGATGCTGCAGCGTCGCGCTGCGCGAATGCAGATAGACCGCCGTCACATGCGCGACCGCCTCGCCGGTCGGGCGCTGGACGAAGTATCCGCCGCCTACGCCGCGCTTGATCTTAAGCAGTTGTTCCTGTTCGAGGAGCTTGGCGGCCTGGCGAAAGGTGGGCCGGCTGACCCCGAAACGGGCGACCAGTTCGTCCTCGCTGCCCAGCAGCGTGTCGTGGCCGAGCCGGAGCGCTTCCTCGCGGATCGCCGCGACGACCCGCTTCAGAGTGGTTGTGCGGGCCTGGTTCATTGCATGATCCGCCGCGAAAGCCCCGATCCCACGCCCGAACAGCGAAACGCCATGGAGTTGCGCCGCTTGCGGTCGACAGCTCTGTAGATCACCCCGCCCGCCAATTGAGCAAGCTCTAAACGTGCCGTGGTTTCCGGGTGCGGATGCCACGCGCGTCAGGCCCCCCAGACGGCCGCGCCACCCGCCGATGCGCGCCGATTAGCACGCGCCGCCGAATGACCTCGGCGAACCCTCTGATCGCGCCTACGCCGTGCGGGCGCGTTAGCCCCCAGGCCGCTGCGTCGGCCCTCACGCGTCGAAAGAATCTGGGAATTTCCATGAAGTATTGCGCCGATGTAACGGGTGGCCTCGCAACAGGGCCGCGCAATGGAGGGCCAACGAGCCTGGATGCAGACCCAGGGAAGCAGGCCCGCGAACGGGCGCCAAGATGCCCCTAGCGCGCGAAATGCGCCTACGATAGGGATACAGATACATCTATTCAGGGGCGCTCAATGGACCTGAGTTATACGCCGGAATACAAGGCCTACCGTGCGGACCTACGCGCTTTTCTGGAGCGCGAGTGGGATCCGCAGAAAGCCCGCGACCGCCAGAGCGGCGAGGCCTACGTCTCGGAGTTCCGCCGCAAGGCGACCGAGAAAGGGTACCTCTATCGCGCCGTGCCGAAGCGGTATGGCGGCTCCGAGCAGCCTGCCGACGTTCTGCAGGTGCAGATCATCCAGGAGGCGTTCGCGCGCGCGCGCGCGCCGATGGAAGTTGTCGGCAACGGCATGCTGATCGTCGTGCCGACGCTGCTGGAAGTGGGCGCCGAGTGGCAGAAGGAGATGTTCGTCGAGAAGACCGTTCTTGGCGAATACCGCTGGGCGCAAGGCTATTCCGAACCGGGCTCGGGCAGCGACCTGGCCTCGATCAAGACCCGCGCCGAGCTGGACGGCGACGAGTGGGTGATCAACGGCCAGAAGATCTGGACGACGATGGCGCACACCGCGACGCACATGTTCGCGCTGTGCCGCACCGAACCGGACGCGCCCAAGCACGCCGGCATCTCCTACATGCTGATGGACTTCAAGCAGCCGGGCATCACGATCCGGCCGATCAAGCAGATCAGCGGCGCGCAGGAGTTCAGCGAAACCTTCCTCGACAACGCCCGCACTCCGAAGGACTGGATCGTCGGCGAGCGCGGCAAGGGCTGGGCGGTCTCCAAGGTCAACCTCAAGCACGAGCGCAACAATGTCGGCTCCGCGACGCGCACGGTGGGCGAGTTCGAGAAGCTGGTGACGCTCGCCAAGCGGACGATGCTCAACGGCAAGCCGGCCATCGAGGATCCGTCCATCCGCATGCGGCTGGTCACGCTCGAGGGCTACATGCAGGCGCACCTGTGGAGCGGCTACTATCAGCAGACGCTCGCCTCGCGCGGGGAGAGCGCCGGCCCGCTGAGCATGATGAACAAGCTCAACATGAGCAACATGGGCCAGACGATCGCCGGCATCGCCACCGACGTGCTCGGCCCGACGGCGCTGCTGGCGCCCAGCTGGAGCGGCGGCCCGATGGGCGACGAGCGTTGGCTCAACCAGATCTTCGGCTCGATCGCCATGGCCATCGCCGGCGGCACCTCGAACATCCAGCGCGGCGTGATCGCCGAGCGCGGGTACGACCTTCCGCGCGAACAACTCGACTAGGAGCGCCGGACATGTACTTCGATCTCACCGACGATCAGAAGATGCTGCGCGACCAGGTCGAGTCGCTGCTCGCCGACCGGCTGGGCGACCAGCAGGTCCTGGCCCTGGTCGACGCCGACACCAGCTGGGACCCGGCGCTGTTCAGCGCCCTGGTCGACATGGGCCTGCCGGCCATCCTGGTCCCCGAGGCCAAAGGCGGCCTGGGCATGGATCTGCTGACGCTGGCGGTCGCCGCCGAGGCGCAGGGCAAGTTCGCCGCGCCGACGCCGATCATCGCCAACGCGCTGGCGGCCTGGCTGCTGTCGCACGTCGACGGCAAGGACGATGACGTCGGCCAGCTGATCGGCGGCGAAGCCATCGCCGCCTTCGCTTTCTGCGGCGGGAGCGGCTGGACGCCGGATGCCTGGAGGCTGGCGGGCCCGACCCTCGCGGGCGAGGTTGCAGGCGTCGAATGGGGCGAGCGCGCCACCCACTTCATCGTCGGACTGGCCGGGGGCGGGCTAGGGCTGGTCAGGGCGGGCGCGCCGGGCCTGACCGTGCAGCCGCAGCAGAGCGTCGACCGCACCCGCCCCGTCGCCAAGCTGGTCTTCGAGGGCGCCGCGGTGGAGGCGCTGCCGCTCAAGCCGGAGACGATCGCACGCCTGCAGCAGGCGATCCTGGTCGCCTACGCCGCCGACGCGGTCGGCGCGGCGAACAAGGCGCTCGGCATGGCCATCGAATACGCCAAGGTCCGCAAGCAGTTCGGCCGCGTGATCGGCTCGTTCCAGGGGCTGAAGTTCCAGCTCGTCGACCTGGCGATCGAGGTCGAGCCCAGCCGTCCGCTGGTCTGGTATGCGGCCCACTGCTGGGACGCCATCCCCGCCCAGGCCGAACGCATGGCGGCCCTCGCCAAGGCGCACACCACCGACGTCGCGGTGAAGACCGGACGCGGGGCGATCGAGGCGCACGGCGGCATCGGCTACACCTGGGAGTATCCGCTGCACGTGTGGCTGAAGCGCGCGATGCACGACCGGACGATTTTCGGCGCGCCCAGCGAGCACCGGACGCACGCCGCCGCGCTCGCCGGCTGGTGAGTCATACAGCTACCTGAATAACCAGAAGGGGCTTGCCGCGGCGGCTCCTCGCTGGATAGCACGGATCGGCGCTTCCGCCTGGAAGCGCCCATTGCTTTTGCGCGCGCCGGCATGGAGTGGGGTCGATGTCTGAGACGTCGGACGATTGGAAGGCCGCCTGGCGGCCGGTCATCAACCAGATCGGGGCCGACCTGGTCGACGGCGCGACCTTCTTCGGGATCGACCGCGCCGAGCCTGGCGCGATCCGCCGCTACCTCGAGCCGCTCGAGTTCGAGTGCGCGCTGCATACCGACGCCGAGACGGCGCGCGCCTACGGGTTCGCCGACGTCACTGCGCCGTACACGGCGATCTCCACCTGGGCCGCCGCGCCCGTCTGGGAGCCCGGCGAGCAGATGTTCACCAGCGCCGAGCGCAACGCGCTCCCTGCCCGGCTGTCCGTCAAACCGGCCATGCCGCCCGGCGGGCCGCCGGTCAGCAACTACTTCGCGACCGACTCCGAAGTCGAGTACCTCCGCCCGGTCCTCGCCGGAGAACGGCTCGGCCGCCGCGGCAATCGGCTGATCGGCTGTTCGCCCAAGGAGACCAGGGTCGGGCGCGGCGCCTTCCTCAGCTACGAATGGGACGTCGTGACCGAGGCCGGCGAGGTGGTCGCCCGCCAGCGCGCCACGATGTTCTGGTACTAAGGCGGATCAAGCATGACGCAGAAGACCTGGAACCAGGCCGAAGTCGGCGACGCGCTCGGGCCGATCGCCTTCCCCCTGTCGGTCTATCGGCTGATCGTCGCGGCGGCGGCGAACCGCGACTTCAACGCCATCCATCACAACAGCGAATACGCCAAGTCGACCGGCGCGCCGGAAATGTACGCCAACGGCATGTTCCTGCAGGGCATGTGGGAGCGCACGCTACGCGAATACATGGGCCTGGCAGGCACGCTCCGGCGGATCGCCGGCTTCCGCATGAACAGCTTCAACTGCGTGGGCGAGACCGTAGTCGTGAAGGGCGAAGTGGTCCGCAAGTGGCAGGACGGCGAGACCGGGTTGCTCGAGGTGAAGATGTGGTCGGAGAACGGGGACCGCATCACCGTCGGCCCCGGACTCGTCACGCTCACACTGCCGATGGACGCCGCCATCGACGCCTGAACCGGCTGCGCCCATTCGTTACGCGTCCGGCATCGTGGCGACGGGCAATTCTGCGTAAGATTGGACGCTGGAACGGCGAAGAGATGGGTTGCGCCGCAGGCGCTCGCCGCCGTAGCCAGTGAGATAATAAGGCTCCGCAAGGCGCTGGAGGCGACGTGCGCGAGGCGCATGCGCCGGGCGATTGAAGGCGGGGACGGCCGCCGGCAGGCTGGCGTCGAGCAGAGGAAGACCGCAGTGGAATACGTGAATCTCGGCGCGACAGGCTTGAAGGTGTCGCGCTTCTGCCTTGGCGTTATGAGCTATGGCGATCCGACCCAGGGCTGGAACCCTTGGATCCTGCCGCCCGAGCAGGGCATGGTCTTCATGCGCCAGGCGCGTGAACTGGGGATCAACTTCTTCGACGTGGCCGACGTCTACGCCGGCGGCTCCAGCGAGAGCTTCCTGGGCGAGGCGATGGCCGAACTCTACCGGCGCGACGAGATCGTCATCGCGACGAAGGTCGGCGGCCGCGTCGGCGCGAACAGCATCGCCCAAGGCGAAGGTTGGCCGACCGTTCAAGGCACGTCGCGCAAGCACATCTTCGACGGCGTCGACGCCAGCCTGAAGCGGCTGAAGACCGACTACATCGACCTCTACCAGATCCACAGCTTCGACCCGACCACACCGGTCGACGAGACGATCGGAGCGCTGCACGACCTCGTGAAATCGGGCAAGGTCCGCTACATCGGCGCCTCGAATATCCCGAGTTTCCGCCTTGCTCAGGCGCTCTACAAGGCCGACCTCAAGGGCCAGACGCGGTTCGTCTCGGTGCAGCACCATTACAATCTGATCTACCGGGAGGACGAGCGGGACCTGCTGCCGCTGATGCAGGACGAGGGCGTGGCCAGCATGCCGTGGTCGCCGGTGGCGCGTGGCTTCCTCGCCGGCAACCGCAGCGCCGGGACCGAGCGGTCCAAGACCGATCCGATGGGCGCCCACCTCTACGGCTCGGACAATGACTTCGCCATCGCCGAACGGGCGGCCGGTTTGGCGAAGGCGCTAGGCGTCGCGCCGGCGGCGCTGGCGCTGGCCTGGCTGCTGCACCGTCCGGGCGTCACCATTCCGGTGATCGGCGCGACCAAGCCGCACCACCTGACCGACGCAGTCTCTGCTCTCGACATCAAGCTGACCGAAGAACAGCTGACAAGCCTCGAAGAGCTGTATCAACCTCGCAAAGCGAATAGCTTCCGCTGAAGCCCGCCGCCACCTATTCGCAATTCAAGCTTCAAGAAAGGGAACGCCGCCGTGCAAGAGCTTCATGTTGGCGAGAGCGGCCTGCGGTTCACGAAGGTCGGACTGGGCTGCAACAACTTCGGCTACTTCCCGCTGGCGAGCGGGATGCTGACCGGGAAGTACGGGCGCAGCGGCGGCCAGGCGGTCGGCCGGCTGGCCGACAACTTCCTGGGGCTGGGCGCCGCCTTCATGACCGACCGCAACTTCGAGGTCGTCGAGAAGCTAGAGGCGTTCTGCAAAGAGCGCGATCGCACGCTGCTCGAGCTGGCGATCAGCTGTCTGGCCCAACAGCGCTTCGTCTCCAGCGCGATCTGCGGAGCGCCCCCCGAACAGGTCGAACAGAACGTGGCGGCGTCGAATTGGACGCTGACGCCGGAAGAGCTGGCCGCCGTCGACCAGCTGACCCAAGCCTGAGCCCAAGAACAACAACGAACATACCGAGAAGGAACGACCATGATCCGCGGCGTCCACCACATCTCCCTGGCCACTCCCGACCTCGATCGGCTCCTCCATTTCTACCACGAGCTTCTCGGCATGGAGCTGCTGGGCATCTACCCGCTGCCCACCGGCGAGCCCTGCCTCGAAGAGATCGTCGGCATGAAGAACCTGGTCGGGCGCACAGCGGTGCTCAACCTGGGCAATATCACCATGGAGATCTTCAGCTACTCGAACCCGGTCCCCAAGCCCGGCGAGCGGCGCCCCGCGTGCGACACCGGCATCCGCCACATCTGCTTCGACACCGACGACGCGTTCGGCGAGTGGGAACGGCTGAAAGCGGCCGGCGTGCAGGCGGTCTCCGACGGGCCGGTTAAGCTGCCGGAGGAAATCGGCGCGGCCTCGATCTATCTGTACGACCCCGACGGCAACATCTGCGAGCTGCAGCAAGCCTATCCCGGCGGCCTGGTGAAGCCGCTGCCGAACTATAGGGGCGAGCCGGTCTGAGCCTTCGGATGTCGCAGCTCGAACGCAAGGTCGCCTTCGTCACCGGAGGCGGCAACGGCATCGGCGCGGCGCTCGCCCGCGCCCTCGCCGACCGCAGATATAAGGTCGCCGTCACCGATATCGACGTCGAGACGGCGCGCGCCGTGGCCGAGGACATCGTCGCGCGCGGCGGCATGGCGATCAGCCTGAAGCACGACGTCACCCGGCCGCAGGAATGGGCCGAGGCGGTCGCGCGGGCGGAGCGCGAACTGGGCCCGATCGACTTCCTGGCCAGCAACGCCGGCGTGGCGGGGTCCATGCGCCCGCTGGAGAAGGTCTCGGCGGACTATCTGCGCTGGCTCCTGGAGGTGAACCTCATCAGCGCCCTGCACGCGATTCACACGGTCGTTCCGGGCATGCGGGCGCGCAAGTCTGGCCAGGTGCTGTTCACCGGCTCTCTCGCTTCGGTGTCGGCGGGCGGCGGCAACTCCGAGTACTGCATGTCGAAGCATGCCCTGCTCGCCATGGCGGCGGCGTTGCGCGACGAAGCCGGGCCGGACGGGGTGCAGGTCTCCCTGCTGGCGCCCGCGTCCGTCGAGAGCAAGCTGGCCGCGACGACGCGCAAGATCCTGCCACAGGCGTTGGAGAAGGACGCGCTGTTCGACAGCGACGAGAAGATGCAGTCCAAGGCGGCCAGTTCCGCCCTGCTGGGCGGGCGCATCTCCGCCGAGGAGGCCATCCGCCTGACGCTGCACCAGATGGACCGCGGCGGCTTCCTGATCTTCACGCACCCGAAGTCGCGGATCGCCACCGAGCGCCGCGGCCGGGAGGTCGCGGATGGTTTCGACCTGCTCGACGCAGCCCTTCGCGCCTAGAGTCGAGCCTGCGCCAACAACAGCCAAGCCCAATGGGAGCGCTCAATGCCGGTTCTCATTCACTGCCGCTACCGCATTCCGGCCACCGTGCGCGACGTCTGGGTCGAGTCCTCGAAGCGGATGCAGGCGCTCAGCCGGGTCGAGGAAGGCTGCATCGGCTACGCCTTCTCGTTCGACGTCGCTGATCCGGAGATCGCCTACGTCTACGAGGCGTGGACGACCCGGGAGCTGCTGGAGATCCACGCCAAGGCTCCGCACCACGACGCCCGCACGGCCGAGCTTCGGCAGCTCGAAGGCATCGATTACCAGGAGATCACCTTCTACGACGTGCCCGACGACGGGGTGCACGACATGCTGGCGCGCGCCCGGCCGAAGTGACCGCAGTGGGTTCTGGGGCGGCGTCTCGCCCGCGCCAGCCCCGGCTAGGTGATGCCGCGCCGGATCCGCCGTCCCAACGACAAGACGGTGGCGATCAGGGCGACCTGGGTCGCGCACATCACCGCTATGGGAAGCATTTCGCCCTCGCCTTTCAGCATCGGCAGCAGCACCAGCGGCGAGACCGCCAGCCCCAGGCCGTTCGTGGCGTGCCCGACCGTCGTGGCGGTGCCCCGCAGCTCGGTGGGAAACATCTCCGACGCGTAGACCATGGCGCCGAGCCCGCACATCGCCGAGACCATGGTCATCAGGGTAGCCAGGGTGAGCGCGGCCGGCGCGCCCGGGATCAGCAGGAACGCGATCGCCAAGCCGATGAACACCGTCGCGCCGCTCGCCATGGCCGTTCCTCGATCGATCTTGTCGACGAAGAGCGTCGTCAGCAGCGCTCCGACGGGCACCGAGAGCATCGAGATGCCCGTGAACACCAGCGAGCGGTTCAGGTCGTAGCCGCGCAGGGCGAACACCGCCCCTTGCAGGGCGATGAAGATCACCGCCCAGGCGGCCAGGAACTCGACTGCGACCAGCAGCGCCAGACGCGCACGATACTCAGGGCTGAACAATGCGCTGAACCGGGCGCGCTTGGCGACGGCGGCGCCTGCGGTCTTCAGACCTTCCAGTTCCTTCGCGGCCTCCGCGCCCTCGAGCCGCCCGTAGGCGCGGATCGCTTCATCTCGTCGGCCTTGCGAGTTGAGCCACTTCGGTGACTCCGGCAGCAGCCAGAGCGTCAGGGCGGCCACCAGCAGCCCGCCGACGCCGCCGACGATGAGGGGAACGCGCCAGCCCTCGAAGCCGCCATCGACGTTGAAGGCGCGGGTGAGGAACATCGGCGAAGCCCCCCCGGGCCCCGCCAGGACCACGGTCCAGTACATGACGCTGCCGCGGGCCGACGACGGCATGGTGTCGACCAGATAGGCGCCCTGCACCGGCCGGTAGGCTCCGACGCAGATCGAGGCGAGAAAGCGCGCGATGATCAGGGCCGGCATCGAGTGCGTGGCGGCGCAGAACAGCGAGAATGTCCCAAAGCCGATCAGGGTGCCGACCAGCGCCGGCCGGCGTCCGAAGCGGTCGGCCAGCCAGCCGAAGACCGGCGCCCCGAGAACAACGGCGAGCGCGCTGACGCTGATCAGGAGCCCCAGCTCGCCGGGCGCGACGTTCGGGTCCCTGGCGAATACGGCGGCGAACACGCCGTTCATTCCGAGCTCCAGCCCGTCGAACGCCATGCCGGCGCCGCAGACGCCGACGATACCGGCATGTCGGCGCGTGAAGCGGCGCGGCTCGAACGGCGACGCCTTCGCCTCGCCCTCTTCGGTCTCCGACATCCTGTCCACTGAAGGCCCTTCGTCCCTGGCCGCCGCGACCGGCCCAAGGCGCTGGGCGCGGCCGAAAATACGCCACTGATTTGGCTTTGCGACGACACGCCCGCCTGTCGCCGCCCGGGCGTCCGCCCTGCAGCCGTCGTCGGTATGGTCGTACTTGACCGGGCGTGCGGGTCTTTGCGACAGCGCCCCGCCGCGTCCTCACCTATCGGGCCACTATTAACAGGAGCGACTGCGACTCGAAAGCCGCCGAGCGTTCAGCCCGTGCGGTCATCCCAGGGGAAGAATGGCGGCATCGCCGAGGCTTTGCCCTCGAACGCGGTCGGGCGCTTGTCGAGGAAGGCCTGCACGCCCTCCTTGCCGTCCGCCAGGCTGGTGTAGAACATCGCCAGCGACTCGACGTAGTGCGCCTGCAGCGGGTCGGCCATGGCGCTGTTGCGGTACATCATCTGTCGCACCAGCGCGATCGAGACGGGCGAGCTTCCCTTGACCAGCGAGAGCGCGAAGGCGCGAGCCTCGTCGAGCAGGCGATCCGGCGGAAAGATCGCGCGCACCAACCCCTTCGCCAACGCTTCCTCGGCCAGGAAGATCTCGGCGCGGTAGGTCCATTCGAGCGCCTGCTCCAAGCCGACGATGCGCGGCAGGAACCAGGTCGAGCAGGCTTCCGGCGCGATCCCGAGCTTGCTGAACACGAAGCCGAACCGCGCCTTTTCCGACGCGAAGCGAAAATCCGCCGGCAACAGCATGGTCGTGCCGACGCCCACCGCGACGCCGTTCACCGCCGCGATGATCGGCTTGAGGCAACGGGTCATGGCCAGCGAGACGCGACCGCCGGTGTCGCGCACGCCGCGCACCAGCACGGGGTCCTCAGGCGACGCGCGCAACTCCTCGAGCGTCGGCTTCAAGGTCTCATCGAGGCCGAAGACGTTGCCGCCGACCGACAGGTCCATGCCGGCGCAGAACGCCTTGCCCTCGCCGGTAAGAACGATAGCGCGCACGGCGTCGTCGTCGCTGGCGCGGCCGTAAGCGGCGATTAGCTCGTTGGCCATCTCGACGGTGAAGGCGTTCAGCTTCTCCGGCCGCGACAGCGTCAGCGTCAGGATGCCGTCGGCGTCGACCTCGTAGCGAAGGGTCTTGTAGTCCATTCCTCGTCCCCTGGGCTCAGGTCGGGCCGGCGCGCACCTGCAGCGGCGATAGGCGCTAACGCGAGATCACACCGTCAGCTTCTGACGCCGCACGCGAATGCCGGCGGCTTCACGATCCCAGGTGTCCGCAGTGACCCCTTCGGCGCGGAGCTGCGTCTTCTGCACCTTGGTGGTCTGGGTCTTCGGCAGCTCCGCCATGACCCGGACGTAGCGCGGCACCATGTAGTGCGGCATGCGCGGGATCAGCATCTCGAGCAGCTCGGCCGGATCGACGGTCACCCCTTGGCGCGGCGCGACGACGATCAGCACTTCTTCGTCGCCGTCCTCGGATCGCACGCCGATCGCGGCGACGTCTTCGATCAATGGATGGCGCCGCACCTCGGCCTCGACCTCGACGGAGGAGATGTTCTCGCCGCGGCGGCGGATCGCATCCTTGAGGCGGTCGCGATAGTAGAGGTCGCCGTCATCGTCGGCGACCATCAGGTCGCCGGTGTGGAACCAGCCGTTGCGCCACGCCTTCACCGTGGCTTCCGGCGCGCCGTGGTACCCGTCGTTGATCACCCAGGGAAGTGTGGTGCGGATGATCAGCTCGCCCATCGTTCCGACGGGCACCTCCACGTCATTCTCATCGACGAGGCGCACCTCCAGGCCCTTGCGCGGGCGCCCGACGCACTGGTCCTTCTCGTAGTTCAGCGGCGTCAGCGTGACCGCCGAGGTTTCGCTCATGCTGAACCCACCGTAGAGATCGACGCCGAAGCGTTTGGTGAATTCCCGCCCTGTGGCGTTGTTGTAGTTGAGCAGCGTGCGCCGCAGTGTGTGGTTGCGGTCCTCCGCCGACGGCGGCGCCTTGAGCAGCATGTCGAGAAACGGCGTGCCGAGGCCCTGAGTGGCGGTCGCGCCCGTGCGTCTGATCACGTTCCAGAAGGTGTCGGCCCGGATCACTTCCATGACCGCAACCGCCGCGCCGGCGCTCACCGCGCCCCAAAGCGCTCCGAGCGAGGCGACGTGGAACATCGGCAGCGCTAGCAACATGCGGTCTTCCGGCCCCATGAAGCCGTAGAAGGCGTTGCCGAGCGACCAGAACTGGCAGCAGGTGACGCGCACGCCCTTCGACGGCCCCGTCGTGCCAGAGGTGAAGATGATCGCCGCCAGGTTCCAGGGGTGCATCGTCTGGATTTCGACGTCCTCGCCGCCGGTTCGCGCCGCTTGACGGACCTCCACGCCCGGCTTGGGCGAGGTCGCCGGCTCGGTGGCGATGACCAGTTCGAGGCTTGCGTGGTCGGTGTCCGCCAGTCGCTCGACAAGTTCGCCATGGGCGACCATCACCTTCGCGCCCATGGTCTTGAGCGCGTGGGTCAACATGCCGCCGCGGAAGGCGATGTTGATCTGCCCAGCCGCTGCGCCCAGCATCGCGCAGGCGAAGATGGTGTAGAGCATGTTGGCGCTGTTCGGCTGCCAGACGGCGACGATGTCGCCACTGACCACGCCCGAGTCGCGCAACTGAGCGGCCAGCGCCCGAGCGCGAGCTAGCAGCTCACCATTCCTGACCTCGGTCCCGTCCTCGAAGAACGCGAACGTTCCGTCGGGAGCAGCTTGCGCGCGCGCCTGCAGTTGCAGGCCCAGCGAGCACTCCTCAGAGGTCGGAAGCCTCGGCTCGAACCAATCCGGGCCTCGCCATGCCTTGGACGTCACGCTCACGATCCTCCCGAACTCTTTCGGCGACGCGCGTTCGCGCGTCGCCGTTGCAACCCCGCGACCCGGTCTCGCCGAGCCGGCGGCCGCCTACTCGATACGCGCCACGAGCGCGCCGACTTCGTAGATCTCGCCGGCCTGCGCCAAGATGCGGATTGTGCCGCTGACCGGGGCCTCGATTTCCTGCGTCGACTTGTCGGCCTCGATCACATAGATCGGGTCGTTCTTGGCCACGCTCGCGCCATCCTCGACGAGCCACTCGGTGAGTTGCCCCTCGGTCATGCTCATCGCGAGCTTGGGGATCTGGATGTCAGTCAAGTCTTACTCCCTCGGAACCCGGCCGGATCAGGCGCGGGAAAGCTGGCGGACACGTTCGATGATCGAGGCCGGGGCCGGCATCTGCTGGGTCTCGAGCACACGCGCGAAAGCGATTGGCCCGTAAAGTGCGCCAAGACGCTGCATCGGCGCCTTCAGCTCACGCCACAGCACCTCGTTGACGGTGGCGGCGATCTCGCTGCCAAGGCCGCAGAACTCGGTCGCCCCGTGGACGACGATGCCGCGGCCGGTCTTGCGAACCGACTCGAAGACCGTCGCATAGTCGAGCGGCACCAGCGTGCGCAGGTCGACCACCTCGACATCAATGCCCTCGCCGGCGAGCAGTTCGGCGGCGGCGAGCGAGTCGACGACTTCGCGGCCGTAGGTGACGATGGTCACATCCTTGCCGCGCCGCTTCACGTCGGCCACGCCGAGCGGGATCGCATACTCTTCCGTCGGCACGTCGCCCTGCGCCGAGAACAGCAGCGGCGCCGACTCCATGTGAATGCAAGGATCATCGTCCCAGATGCAGCTGGTCAGCAGGCCCTTGGCGTCGTAGGCCGTCGAGGGATAGGCGACCTTGAGCCCCGGCGTGTGCAGCAGCCAGGCTTCCAACGTCTGCGAATGCTGCGCGCCCGTGCTGCCGAAGCCGTTGGCGGTGATGACGCGGATGGTCATCGGCACGTGGGTGGCGCCGCCGGACATGTAGCGTTGCTTGGCGGCGTGGTTGGCCAGCTGGTCCATGCAGACGGCGGTGAAGTCCGAGAACATGATCTCGCAGATCGGCCGCATGCCGACCAGCGCCGAGCCGATGCCCGCGCCGATGATCGCCTGCTCGGCGATCGGCGTCGGCAGGACCCGGTCCTTGCCGTATTTGTTCTGAAGGCCGGCCGAGGTCTTCCACAGGCCGCCGGGAGGATCACCGACGTCCTCGCCCAGCAGGATGACCTCCTTGTCGCGGCCCATGGCCAAGTCAATCGCGCTCTGGACGGCGCCGACCATCAGCATGCTCGAGGTCGGCCCCGTCGGCGCGGCCGGTGCGTGGGCGATCTTCTTGCCCCAGTTCGCGCGGCTGGGCACGTGCTTGGGATCGTCGAAGATGTCGACGTAAAGCTCGTCGACGGCGGGCGGAGCCGATTCCAGGGCGAATACGATGGCGGCCTCGACCTCTTCCGCCGCGGCCGTCTCGATGGCGGTCAGCTCGGCCTCCGAGGCCACGCCGCTGTCGAGCAGGAAAGCGCGCGAGCTGCGGACCGACCAAAGCTTCTTCGCCTCCCGCAGCCCCTCGCGGCCCAGGTGATCGGTGTTGCCGAAGCCCGCGTGCGGGCCGAGCCGGTTGACCACCGCCTCAAGCATCACCGGGCCTTCGCCGGAGCGGACATGGTCGATGGCCTCGCGGGCTTTCTGGTACATGTCGACGATGTCGTTGCCGTCGGCGCGGATGCCGCGGAAGCCGTAGCCCGGCGCGCGGTCGACGAACTGCTTCGTCGCCGTGTAGTCCGGAATGAGCGTGTACTCGCCGATCTGATTGTTCTGCACGACGAACAGCACCGGCAGCTTCCAGGCGCCAGCCAGGTTCATCGCCTCGTGCACGGCGCCGATGCTGGTCGCGCCGTCGCCGAAATTGACGATGGAGACGCGGCCGGTGCCGCGCAGCTTCTGCGCCAGGGCCAGGCCGTTGGCGATCGGCGCGCCGGCGCCGACGATGCCGGTCGTCAGCATTGAGCCGGACGCCGGATCGGAGATGTGCGGCGAGCCGCCCTTGCCCTTGTTCAGGCCGGTCGCACGGCCGAACATTTCGGAGAACAGGCCCTTCAGCGGAACGCCCTTGGCGACCTGGTCATGGATGCCCCGGTAGGTGGTCACCATGAAGTCGTCGTTGTTGAGCAGCGCCTGGAGGCACGCAGGGATCGCTTCGTGGCCGGTGAACGGCCAATAGGTGCACGCGAACCGGCCAGACTGCAGCCCGCTCTGGATCGCCTGATCTGTCGCGTGGATGCGCGAGATCTGCGTGTAGATTTCCTTGAGGGTCTTCGCGTCGACGTCGTTGCGCGTCAGCACTTCCACCACCATGACCTCCGTGAACGGGGAGTTTTTCTTGCGTGGCAAATTAGCACGCTGATTGGGCCGTGTAAGGGATGCAGAGCGGTTTGTCAGGCCCCGAAATTGGTCTCGCCGGTCCAATTTCTTCATGACGAACATGAACGCGGTCGGGGGTCACGCCCCATTGGCATCCCGAATGATGCGCGCCTCGACACCTGGCGAGAGTTGCGCGACTAGACGTCGGCTCGGGCCGAAGACCCGAGGCCGGACGGAGACCTAAGTGCCCACGATCACCTTCATCGACCCGCAGGGCCAGCGCTACGATATCGAGGTCAAGACCGGCGAGACTCTCATGATGGCGGCGCTGCGCAGGGGCGTTCCCGGAATTCTCGCCGAGTGTGGCGGCGCGTGTTCCTGCGCGACCTGCCACGTGTACGTGGATCACGCCCGCGTCGGGCCGGCGGGGCCGATCGAGAAGATGATCCTGAGCGGCGTCTCCGACCTGCAGCCGGATTCTCGACTCTCCTGTCAGATTGTAGCCAAGGACGCCCTGGACGGCCTCGAGGTGCGGATCGCCCCCAGCCAGGGTTGAGCCTGCGGAGCCCACTTCCCCCGCGGGCGTCGTTTCTTGCACCGCCGGTAGTGTTGTGACATCGAGATGCGGTCACGAAACAGGTGTTGTGAGGCGTCTCTGTGCGGGCGCTGGCGACAGCCGCTGGGCGCATTTCGGCGCTCAGTTCAAAGGGAGAGTGAGATGAGCCGCCTCAAGGAACTTACCGGTGTAGAGTTTCCGCTTTTTGCGTTCAGCCACTGCCGCGACGTGGTCGCCGCGGTGAGCCGCGCCGGCGGCTTCGGCGTGTTCGGCGCAACGCGCTGCTCGCCGGAGGAGTTGGACATGGAGCTGCGCTGGATCGACGAGCACGTCGACGGCAAGCCCTACGGCGTCGACTTGCTGATCCCCGAGAACCACGCCTTGGGCGACGACGACAGTGGCGAGGCGCTGGCCGCGCGCGTGCCGGAGGAGCACCGCGCATTCATCCGCGATCTGCTGGCGCGCAACGGCATCAACATTTCCGAGGAGGAGCTCGTCTCGACGGGCACGCCATCCATCGTGCCGAAGCGCAGCGAAGAGCTGATGGACGTCGCCTTCCGTCACCCGATCCGGCTGATCGCCAACGCGCTCGGCATCGCGCCGCCCTCGATGATCGAGCGCGGCAAGAAACACGGCGTGGCCGTGGCCGCCCTGATCGGCGCCAAGGAGCATGCACTGCGCCAGGTGCACGCGGGCGTCGACATCCTGGTCGCTCAGGGCGGCGAAGCCGGCGGCCACTGCGGCGAGGTCTCGACCATGGTGCTGATCCCGGAAGTCGTCCGGGCGGTGAAGAAGATCCGCGACGTCCCCGTCCTCGCCGCCGGCGGCATCATGACGGGCGAGCAGATGGCGGCCTCGATGGCGATGGGCGCCCAAGGCGTCTGGACCGGCTCGGTGTGGCTGGCCAGCACCGAAGCGGAGACTAGCGAGGCGTTCCGCGAGAAGATGATCCGGGCGCGCTCGCGCGACACCGTCCGCTCGAAGGCGCGCACCGGCAAGCCGTCCCGCCAACTCCGGTCGTCCTGGCACGACGCATGGGAAGGCGACACCAGCCCGGGTTCGTTGCCGATGCCGCTGATGGGCATGCTCAGCCGGCCCGCGTTCGACGCCATCGAGAAGGCCGCGGCCAACGGCAACCAGGCGGCCTATGAGCTGGTCAGCTACTGGGTCGGCCAGGGCGTTGGACTGATCGACCAGGTGCGCTCGGCGACCGCCATCGTCCAGGAGTTTAAGGTGGAGTTCGCCGACGCCGTCGAGAACCTGATGGGCTCGCTCGAAGAGGCCTGATCGGCGAAGACAAATTCGCCGCGGCGGACCCCGCCGTGGCGAATGAGCATCTCTGAATGTGAGGCCGGCCCACGCCGGCCGCCCTGCCCTAGTCCTTGAGCCAAGGCAGAGGTTCCTGCTTCCAGGGGTTCGGCGGCGCCCAGTTCGGCGCGCGCTTTTCCATGAACGCCACCGGGCCCTCGTTGGCGTCAGGGTGCGTGCGGTGGCGCACCAGCCGCTCGTAGCCCTTGGTGTAGGCTTCGTTCAGCGGCGTGTCGAAGATGGCGTAGATCGCCGCCAGCGACTGCTGCAGCGCTTCAGGCGACACGCTCGCGGCGATTTGCGCAAGCTCCATGGCACGCGCCCGCAGTTGCTCGGGTTCGACGATCTCGCTGACCATGCCTAGCTCGTAGGCGCGCTGGGCGGTGACCCGCTCGGCCTTGCCCAGCACCACCATCCGCAGCACCGCGCCCATGGGCGCGCGTTGCAACAGGCCGAGCGGCTCCAGCGCGGTCACCTGGCCAACGTTGACGTGGGTGTCGGTGAAGCTGGCCTGCGGCGAGGCGATGACGATCTCGGAATCGGCCACGAAGTGCAGGCCCGCGCCGGCGCAGATGCCGTTGATCGCGCAGATCACCGGCTTGAAGATTCCGACTTGGCGGGCGGTGAACACCGGCATCGGCTCGGCCAGGGTCTCTTCGATCGAGCGGTTCGCGGCGTTCGAGAGGCCGCCGGCGTCGGCGCCCGAGCAGAACGCCTTGCCCTCGGCCTGCATCACGATGACCCGGACGTCCGGGTCGGCGCCGGCCTTGCGGAAGGTCGCGCCGAGCGCCTTCAGCATCGGGCTCGTCAGTGCGTTGAAGCGATCGGGGCGATTGAGCGTGATGACCACGATCGGGCCCTCGCGCTCGACGACGATGCACGGGTCGCTGACCTCGACCTCGTATGCCTGTCCTGCCATCGACGAATTCCCTCCAGTTTTCAGAGACGCTTGGTCACGTCCGATCGAAATGATCCCCTTCGGCCGGGGCGCCCGCGGCGTGCGGACGAAGGCGTTCGCGCCTTCGCCATCCGCCTCGATTCCCGCTGCCGTTTCGGCTAGACGAGCGGGAAGAGCTTACTCTTTTTGGCATGCTGTCGCCGACACGGAAAGGGCCAGGATGAACATCACCGAGCAACACCAGGCGATCGCAGAGACCACCCGGCGCTTCGTCGAGAACGAGATCAATCCGCATGCCGACGAGTGGGAGAAGGCCGGCATCTGGCCCGCCCACGAGCTACTGAAGAAGATGGGCGATCTCGGCCTTTTGGGGATCAACAAGCCGGAGTCGGTCGGGGGCCTTGGCCTCGATTACAGCTACCAGGCGGTCTTCCTCGAAGCGCTGGGCAACAGCCGCTGCAACGGCGTGACCATGGGCACCTGCGTGCAGACCGACATGGCGACTCCGGCGCTTGCCCGCTTCGCTTCAGAGGAGTTGCAGCAGGAGTTCCTGGCCCCCGCCGTCGCCGGCGACTATGTCGCCTCGATCGCGGTCAGCGAGCCGCAGGCCGGCTCCGACGTCGCGCGCATCAAGACCTTCGCGAAGTCCGACGGCGACGACTACGTCATCTCCGGCTCGAAGATGTGGATCACCAACTCCACCCAGGCCGACTTCCTGTGCCTGTTGGCCAACACCGAGGGTGACAATCCGCACACCAACAAGACGCTGATCGTGGTGCCGACCAAGACCAAGGGCATCAGCTTCTCCGACAAGCTCAACAAGCTCGGCATGCGCGCGTCCGACACCGCGCAGATCTTCTTCGACGACGTACGTGTGCCGAAGCGCAACCGCATCGGGCCGGAGGGTCAGGGCTTCACCCTGCAGATGAAGCAGTTCCAGGAGGAGCGGCTCTCGGCGGCGCTGGCCTACCTGCGGACCATGGAGCTCTGCATCGAGGACACCATCGAATACACCCGCCAGCGCGAGGTGTTCGGCCGCCCGCTGCTGGACAACCAGTTCATCCACTTCGAGCTCGCCGAGATGCAGACCGAGCTCGAACTGCTGCGCTCGCTCTCCTACCGGGCGGTCGACCTGCTGATCAAAGGCGAGGACGTGACGACGCTGGCCTCTATGGCGAAGTACAAGGTCGGCAAGCTCTGCCGCCGCGTGCCCGACGCCTGCCTGCAGTACTGGGGCGGCATGGGCTTCATGTGGGACAACTTCGTGTCGCGCTGCTACCGCGACCTGCGCCTGCACGCAATCGGCGGCGGCGCCGACGAGGTGATGCTGCAGATCATCGCCAAGAAGATGGGCGCCTTCCCGAAGAAGAAGTGATCTGAGCGGCGGAGAGAGCTGACGCCCTCTCCGCCCCTCTCCCTCGCCCCGGGTCAGGGACGGGCGAGCGACTTTTCCTTGAGCTGAAGAGCCGACTTGGCGGCGAGCGTCTCGGCGACGCCCGGCGGCGGCTCGTCGCTCGGCGGGACGAAAATGTCGGGCGTCAGCAGCGCCGTCGGATCCATCCGATAAGGCCCGAAGTCGCGCACGCCGGCGTCGTAGAGCACGCTGTCGTCGATGAAGAAGCGGCCGGTGGTCTTACGCGACGGCCTGGTCAGGATCGCGTGCGCGGCATCGGCCATGATCTGCGGCTTGCGGCTCGTCTTCATCACCGCATCGCCCCCGCCCTCAAAGGCGATCGCCGCGGTGGCGACCGTGGTGCGGGGCCAGAGGGCGTTGAAAGCGATGCCCTCGTCGCGGAACTCCTCGGCCAGCCCGAGCACCACCATGCTCATCCCGTACTTGGCCATGGCGTAGGCGGTGTACGGCTTGAACCACTGCGGATTGAGCTCCGGCGGCGGCGACATGGTCAGCACGTGCGGATTGGCGGCCTGGCGCAAATAGGGGATCGCCAACTTGCTGACCAGGAACGTCCCGCGCGCATTCACCGCGTGCATCAGGTCGTAGCGCTTCATGTCGAGCGCTTCGGTGCCGACCAGGCCGATGGCGCTGGCGTTGTTGACGACGATGTCGACGCCGCCAAACCGCTTGGCCGCCGCCGCCAACGCCTCGGCAACGGACTCCTCGGAGCGCACGTCGACCACCAGCGGCAGCGCTTCGCCGCCCGCCTTGTCGACGGCCTCCGCCGCCGAATAGATCGTGCCTTCCAGCTTGGCGTGGGCCTCGGCGGTCTTCGCGGCGATCACCACCTTGGCGCCGTCCCGCGCGGCCTTGAGCGCGACCTCCAGGCCAATGCCGCGGCTCGCGCCGGTGATGAAGAGAACCTTGTCCTTGAGCCCGCTCATGCTTCTCCTCGGCCCGCCGCACGGGCGCACTCGTCCACAGGATGAAGCCTCGGTAGCGACAGAACGCGGGCTTGGCGAGTCAGTACGCCGCGGCGAAGGCCTCCAGTTGCTGCTCGACGCCGCTGACCAGCAGGCCATGGGCCGCCGGCGCGCCGCCGACGACGCTCTTGTACCCGTCCAGCACATAGCCGTCGCCCGTGCGCTGCGCCACGGTCGTCAACTGTCCCGGCCCGTCGGGCGCGGTGTGGGCCAGCGCCAAGCGGCGCTGGCGTTCGGCGAGGCCAGGGATCAGCTCCGCCCTCTGCACGTCGTCGCCACCCCGGCCAGCGTACGCGCGCCCAGCACGCCGCAGGACACGAAGGCTCCGTGACCAGGCCCTTGCCCAGTTCTTCGGCGACGACCATCACATTGGCCATCGAACCGCCCAGCCCGCCGAACGCTTCCGGCAGGCCGACCGCAAGCCAGCCCATCTCCGCGAACAGCCGCCAGTTGTCCTCGCTGAAGCCGGCGGCGCCGTCGACCAGACGGTTGCGGGACTCGAAGGCGTACCGCCTTTCAACGAAACGCGAGACGCCGTCACGTAGCAGCTTCTGCTCTTCGGTGCATTCCGTCTGCATATCCCGACGCCTCTCGACATTCCTCCCACCGTAAAGGCTCAGGTTAGGGGGCAGTCGGCGACAGGCGGCAAAACCGATCGAAACAGGGACCTGTTATCTAACGGCCTACTTCGGCTGCGCGCGCCAAGAGCCGGGCCGCATTCAGCCTTCGAGGCGCGCCGGCGGGTTGTCGCCGTCGAGCGGCAGCAACAGGCCTCGAAGCATGCCGCTCGCGAATTGGCGCCAATCGGAAGACAGCAGCTCCGCCGGATCGATGCCGTAGGCGGACTTCAGATTCGCGCCCAGACCCGCCGGCTGCACGGCGACCATGGACACGAGATAGGCGGCGTAGCGCACGTTCATCGAAGGCGAGAAGCGCCCGGCGGCCACGCCGGCGGCGATGTACTTGCGCAAACCCGCGGCGCTGCGCGAGGCGAAGGTCGCGTTGAAGTTCTGCCGCAAGGCGGAGTTTTCCACGAAATGCTCACGGCGCAGGAGCTGCACGACGCCAGGTCGCCGGTAGAAGGTGTCGAAGAACAGATCGATCAGATCCTCGATGGGATCGCACGCCGGGTCGCCGATGCGGTTGGTGAGCTGAGCCAGTCCCTTCAGCCATCCGCCCCAGACGAACCGGATGAGCGCCGCGAATAGCCCCAGCTTACCGCCGAAGTAGTAGTTGATCATCGCGGGGTTCACCCCCGCTTCGGCGGCGATGTCGCGAACCTTGATCTTGTCGAAGGTGCCTCGGTTGAGGCAGGCGACCGTCGCGTCCATCAGTCGAACGTAGACGTTGCGGTCGCTGCTCAGCGCCGGCCGGCCCCGTGCAGGGAGCGCTGCTTCGCGCTTGTCGTCCTGCGGTTGCGGTTGTTTCACGCCTACTCTCACCGACCCGCACCGCGAGGACGGCGCCTCCCCGTCCCGATCGTGCGCCAATTTCCACGACGCCGCCAAGACATGAGCTTGTTGGCACAAGCGGACAAGTTTGCCTATGGTGGCTTCGCACCGCGCTGCGATGCCGCTGGCCGAGCCATTCGACGCTCTGCGCGCGGCGACACAACAACCCGGAGGAAAACGCGATGCCGGCGACGCCGAAGCCCGAACTTTGGACCAACATGGCCGGGGGCCAGAACTCCGATCCGTTCGCCGTCGCCGAGATGGCGGAGCGGCTGGAGGCGGAAGGTTGGGATGGCGGCGCCGTGGTGGACTCCGAGTGCATTGCGGTCGAGCCCTATGTCACCCTCACGCTCTGCGCCCAACGCACCAAGCGGCTGAAGCTGGCCACCGGGGTGACCAATCCCGTCACTCGCCACCCGGCGGTCACCGCGGCGGCGATGGCGACGCTGCAGATCGTTTCCGGCGGCCGCGCGCACCTGGGCATCGGCCGCGGCGACTCCGCCCTGGCCTACATCGGCGCCTCGCCGATGCCGATCGACCGGTTCGAACCGGTGCTGGCGATGATCCAGGCCTACCTGCGCGGCGACAACGTTCCGCTGGAAGAGGCCGCCGCCCTGCTGTCGGGCGCCGAGAGCGGCTACGAGAAGCTGTCGCTCGGCAAGGCCCCGCCGGCGAGCTGGCTGAAGTGGCTGCCCGAAGGACACCAGAAAGTGCCGATGGAGGTGGTGGCGACCGGGCCCAAGGCGATCTCCATAGGCGCGCGCGTCGCCGAGAAGGTCAGCTTCGTCGTCGGCGCCGACGTCGCGCGGATCAAGTGGGGCATGGACATCGCCCGCCAGGCGGCCGAGCAGGCGGGCCGCGATCCGGCCACGCTGAAGTTCGGCGCCTGGCTGCTGGTGCGACCGCATGACGACCTCAACATCGCGCGCAGCCTTGGGGCCGGCGGTGTCGCCGGCATGGGCCGCTTCCAGATCATGAACAAGAAGGTCGTCGGCCCCGTGAGCGACTCCCAGCGGCGCACGCTGGAGAAGATCGCCGAGGTCTACGATATGAAGACCCATGCGGTCGGCGGCGCCCAAGCCGACGCGCTCGATCCGGAATTCATCGACAGCTTCGCGATCGTCGGCAAGGCGTCGCACTGCGTCGAGCGGATCCAGGAGATCGCGGCGCTCGGCCTCGACAGCCTCTCGGTCGGCGCCGCGCTCATGACCCAGGAGTATGGTCCGGAGAGCCGGGCCATGGTGGTCGAGGAGATCCTGCCGGCGCTCCGTCGCTGACGGAGCGGTCGCGGCGGTCGGGCCGCTTCACCCGATCGCCGCAGGACTTCATCGCCCCTTGAACCAGTCGAACCCCTGCCAGACCGGCTCCAAGCGCCCTTCGACCCGCTCGCGATGGCGGCCCTCGGTGAAGGCGAACATACGGTTCTCCTGGATCGCCGCCACCACCATCGGCCCGACGTCGTCGGGGTTGAGGCCCGCCGGCGCACCGGCGGTCAGCGCCTTGGCCGCATCGTCCAGGCCCTCCTCGCCCAGTACGCGCTGAGTGTTGCGCGACAGGCCGGTGGCGACCATGCCCGGGCACAAGGCCGTGACGCCGACGCCGAAGGGGGCGAGTTCGTCGCGCAACGCTTCGGAAATGCCCAACAGCGCTCGCTTGGAGGACGAGTAGTCCGAGAGCGTCGGCACACTGTCCAAGGCCGACATCGACGAGGTGTTAACGATGTGTCCGTAGCCGCGCGCCTTCATCTGCGGCGCCACCGCCTGGATCCCCAGGATCGCGCCCATGACATTGACTTCGTAGAGCCGGCGGATCCGATCGATGTCGATGTCGAGCAGCGGCTTGAAGGCTCCGACGACGCCGGCGTTGTTGCAGAGGATGTCGATCCCGCCGAACCGTTCGTTCACCCGGCCCACCAGATCGCGCCAGCCGGTCGGATCGGTGACGTCCAAACGAAAGCCCACCGCATCGCCGCCGAGGCCGACCGCAGCCTCCTCGGCGCCCTCGCCGTTGATGTCGGCCACGACCACGCGCACCCCCTGGCCAGCGAAGGCCCTGGCGATGCCCAGGCCAATGCCGCTGGCGCCTCCGGTGACGATGGCGGTGCGTCCGGCGATGTCTTTCATGGTTCTGTCCTGAGCGTACTGCGCGACCCCAGCCGCGTGACCCGAGCCGCGTGACCGCAGCGAAAGTCAAACCTACGCTGGGAGCTGTTGAATGAACACCGCCGGGGTGTCTTGCGGATGAGGGCCGGTCGATATATGCCGCGATTTATAAATTGCCCGTCGGGTTTCGCTGGACGGGCGCGGGGCGGGCGTCGGGGCGCGATCAAGGAAGAGACCCGGGCCCACCCGACACATTGACCGAAAAGGGCCACGAATTTGTTCGCCGCCGCCGCTGCAGCGCGTCACCGGGCGGGTCCAATCGATTGTGAGGAAGGAAATCGCCATGGATGAAACCGACGTCTATCTGGCCTCCGGACGCCCCGTGAAGGTGGGCGTGCTGATGGACAATCCGCCGCGTTACCGCGGCTACGCCTATAAGGTTTACGACCTGATCCGCGATCAGTACGCCAAGTCCGGGCGCATGGAGCGCGGCGTCGAGTTCGTCGTTCGCGAGACCTTCGGGCCGCCCGCCGGCCCAATCAAGAACACCGTCGACGGCTACCACCAACTGGTCGACGAGGGCTGCCTGGTGATCATCGGCCCCAACCACTCCGACTCCAACATCGCAATTACGCCTGACGTCGAAGCCCGCAAAGTGCCGCTGGTGGCGCTGGGCGCGACCGCTCAGCACATGTCGCATTGGACCTTCTCCATCCCGTGGAGCAGCATCCCGCACGACGCTTTCACCTGCGCCAGCTGGCTAAAGAAGCAGGGCTGCAAGCGCGTCGTCTTCACCTGGGACAAGGCCGACCACTCGCTGGAGAACGTGGTGCACTTCCGCGTCGCGGCCGAACGCGCCGGCCTGACCCTGGTCGGCGACGTGCGCTTCCCGCAGGTGGTGACGGACAACATCAACGAGGTGTTCGACAAGGCCATCGACGACTTCAAGCGCCTGCAGCCGGACGGCCTGGTGCACTTCGGCACCTCCGAGACATCGATGCACTGGGCGATCCGCGTCAACGAGAAGGGCTGGGACATCCCGCGGGTGATGAATGACGCCTTCTTCGGCGCCTTCCTGCCGCAGTACACCGCTGGGATGGAAGGCTGGGTCGGCACCACGATGTGGGACGACGACAACCCCACCATGACCAAGCTCTACGGCGACTATGTGGAGCGCTACGGCAGCGAGGACGTGCCGCCGCACGAGCTGATGGCCATCTATCGCGACGGCATGACGGCGGCGCTGGAAGGCGTGCTGCTGGCTCCGATCCTCACGCCGGACGGCGTTCGCCGCGGCCTGGAGAGCATCCAACTGATGCCCAGCGCGTCGGGCGGCCCGCGCACCTGCCTCGGTTTCGGCATCTACGACCGCCGCGGGCTGAAAGGTCCCGACATTATGGTCCTGCGCCGCGTGAAGGACGGCAAGGTGATCATGGAAGACCGCATCGACATGTTCTGAAACGGCCCCAGCGGCTTACAGGCCGAACTCGTCCCCACCGCATGATTGACGCCAAGATCGGGATGGCAGTCCGGATCGAAATGTTTTAACGCGACGACGGCCGTCTCGAATTCCGTGGCCTGTTAGCGCTCGGTCAAGAAGCAGAAGGAACTGACATGAAGATCGATTTGTCTGGACGCCGCATCGTGGTCACCGGCTCGGGCCGCGGCATCGGCCTGAGCGCGCTCGAACTCTACGCCGCCTCGGGCGCAAAGGTGGTGGGCATGGACGTGACGCCGGAAGGCCCGGCGCCTGACGGTTCGCACTACCTGCAATGCGACGTCTCCGACAAGGCGGCGGTGGACAAGGCCTTCGACAAGGCCGCCGAACTGATGGGCGGCGGCATCGACGTCCTCTGCCACGTGGCCGGCATCACCCGCCGCTCGAAGCCCGAGGACATCACCACCGAGCAGATGCAGGAAGTGCTGAACGTCAACGTCTTCGGCCTGATGTACACGAACCAGGCGGCGTTCAAGTACATGCGCGACACCGGCGGCTCGATCATCAACTTCACCTCAGCCGCCGCCATCCGCGGGCAAAGGGACGAGGCGCACTATTCGGCGACCAAGGGCGCCGTGGGCGCCTGGACGCGGGCGGTGGCCTACGACTGGGGCAAGTACAACATACGCCTCAACTCGATCGCCCCGATGGCGATGACCCCAATCATCGAGGTGCCGCTGAGCTATCTGAAGCCCGAGGAGCGCGCCGACTTCGAGAAGCGCATCCACTCGATGCAGATCCTGCCCGGCGGCCTACGTGGCGGCGAGGCGGTCGCCCCGCTGCTGGCCTTCCTCGCTTCAGACGGCGCGGACTACATCACCGGCCAAGCCTTCTCGATCGACGGCGGCGTGATGCTGCTGGGCTCCTAAGCCCCCTCCCCGCTTGCAGAACCGCGAACGCCCGCCGGAACCCCGGCGGGCGTTGTCGTTTGTGGTCGCCCGCGCAAAGAAAAAGGCCGCGCCAGTGGCGCGGCCCTCACAGACGGTAGTGCGATCGAAAGCTTAGGCTTCAGTCCTGGCTTTGCCGCCGTCGGCCATGGCCTTGCCTTGCTTGCTGGACATGCTGCCCATCTCTTGCATCTGGACCATCATGTCGCGGACGCTGATTGGCTTGCCGTCGTCGTGGCGCGCCCAGGAGCCCTTGCCCTGCAGGTCGAGCGGAGTCAGGTCGACGCCCTCGGCCTTGGCCTTGGCCCGCAGCGCACCGACCGTCGATTCCTCGCGCTTCTCGTACTTGAAGGGATCGAAATTGTACCAGCGGCAGGCGTTCTCGAACGTGATCTTGTTAATCTCGTCGTCGGGCAGGTCCTTCACCCCCGGCCACAGCACTTCCGGCCCGTTCGGCCACACCGAGTCGGCGTGCGGATAGTCGCCTTCCCAGGTGATGTTGCCGATGCCGATGTCGTGGCGCAGCTTGATGCCGGTGTTGTCCTGGATGAAGCACACCTGGATGTGCTTCTTGAACAGGTCGCTGGGCAGGCCGTCGAAGTGCTGGTTGGTCCAGCCGCTGTGGATGCCGTGAACCTGGTCGATGCGCTCGAGCCAGTACGGCACCCAACCGATGCTGCCTTCCGACAGCGCGAAGCGGATGTTCTTGAACTGGCGCAGGATCGGCGAGAACAGCAGGTCGGACGCGTTCATCATCAGCGTCGGCTGCATGTTGGTGATCCAGGCGTTCAGCGGCGTATCGGGCGAGCAGATCGCCGCGCGGCTGTCGGCGAAGTGCAGGCAGACGACGATCTCGTTCTCGTCACAGACCTTGAACAGCGGATCCCACGAACCGTCGTGGAAGGTGCCGCAGCCCTCCTGGAATGGGTTGGGCAGGAAGGTGATCGCGTGGCAGCCCTTCTTGACCACCCGCAGCGCTTCCTTGGCGGCCAGTTGCGGATCCCACAGCGGGACCTGCGCGCAGGGGATGAAGCGGCCGGGCGCGGTCGCGCACCAGTCGTCGATGTGCCAGTCGTTCCAGCTCTGGATAACGATCTCGGCCAATTCTTTGTTCGCGACCGGCAGTAGGCCCTGCCCCTGCATGCCGAACAGCGACGGGAAGTTCAGGCCAGCCAGTTGGCCGGCGACGTTCATCTCGCCAAGGCGCGCCTTGGCGTCCCAGGTGCCCTTGCGGACCTGATCGAACCCGGTCGGCTCGGCGCGGTAGTCTTCCTTCTTGCGCCCAGCCACCGCGTTCAACGCGATGTTGGACAGCTCCAGGCCTTCGAATTCCCACGCGTTGGTGCCGTTATCACGCACCTTGAATTGCGGCATCTTATCCCGGTACTTGGCCGGGGCGTGGGTGGTGAAGAGGTGCGGCGGCTCGACGACGTGATCGTCGACGCTCACCATGATCATGTCTTCCATCCGCATCGATGGTTGTTCCTTCTTCCGGCGAGAACGGGCGCAGCGCATCGCACGGAGACCCGCGTTAGAATAGTAGGATGATTAAAGCTGGCCTTGGAGTCAACGCGCAAGAGCGGCTCTTGGCTTCACCGTCAAATAGTGGCATGGCTACGGCGTCGCGTTGGTATGCTCACGGAAGCACATGGTTGCCGATCAGCGCGATCTGGCTGCATAGCCCTCGGGAGAACGCCGCTGGCCGCGGGCTATGCTCGGCCTTTACCGACCCCCGAACGGAAAATTTAGGAAGACGATGATGGACCTGGACGAGTTGCTGGCGCGCGGCGCCATCCACGACGTGCTGACGCGTTACTTCATCGGCCTCGACACGCGCCGGCCGGATCTCATCGGCTCGTGCTTCTCCGAGGACATCGAGGCGGTCTACGAGGGCGTGCACGTCGCCAGCGGCCATGCGGCGCTGATGGACTTCTTCTCGGGGAAGAAGCGCGGCGACTTCGTCACGGACCTGGTGGACCTGCAGCGCTCGACGCACGCGATCGGCAACGTCAGCTACGACATCCAGGGCGACCGCGCCCTCACCGAGACCGGCTGCCTCGCGCACCTGATCGACCTGCCCGGCGGCAAGCTGCGCATGCGCACCCGCGGCCTGCGCTACCGCGACGAGCTCCGGCGAACCGGCGAGCGGTGGCTGATCTGCCGCCGCGAACATATCCTCGACTGGTCGCGCGACGACGACGTGAAGATCTGCAACCCGGTGTGAGCCATCCTCTCCCCCGCGAAGCGGAGAGGGAGAGGTGGCCCCTACCCCAGCCGCTTCAAATCCCCGCGTCGCGTCGGCCGGACAGCGCCCGAGACCACCTGATCGAGGATCCGCCCAAGTTCCGCAGGGTCCTGCCGCGCCGCCCAGTGCAGCGGGCCGCCGACGTGCCTGGGGAAGCCGTATCCGTTCAGCAGCACCAGATCGATATCCGAGGCCTGGGCGGCGACGCCGTCCTCCAGGATCAACAGCGCCTCGTTGACGATGGCCCCTAAGGCGCGGGCTTGGATCTCGTCGCGCATGAGCGGCCGCGGAGCGATCCCACGCTCGCGCCGGGCCCGCTCGATCAGTTGGGCGACGTGCGCGTCCGGCGCGCGTCGCAGCGGCTCGCCGGCATAGGCGTACCAACCGGAGCCGGTCTTCTGGCCCAAACGCCCCTCGCCATTCAGCCACTCCAGCACCGGGAAGTCGTGGCCGGCGGCGCCGTCCAGCGCCTGTTTGCGGCGGCGGTTGGCCCAGGCGATGTCGAGGCCCGACATGTCCCACGCCGCAAATGGCCCCATGGCGAAACCGAACGCCTCGATGGCGGCGTCGACCTCCTGCGGGGACGCGCCGTCCAGCAGCATGGCTTCGCTTTGCACGCGGTAGGCGTGGTACATGCGGTTGCCGATGAAGCCTTCGCAGACCCCGGCCTCCACCGAGATCTTGCCGAGCTTGCGCCCGACCGCGAACGCGGTGGCGAGCACCTGAGGCGCCGTCTTCGCGCCACGGACGATCTCCAGCAGCTTCATCACGTGCGCGGGCGCGAAGAAGTGCAGGCCGACGACCATCTCCGGCCGGTTCGTCGCCGCCGCGATCTCGTCGAGGTCCAGGTAGGAGGTGTTGCTGGCGAGGACGGCGCCCGGCTTGGCGATGGCGTCGAGCGAGGCCATCAGCGCGGTCTTCACCGCCATCTCCTCGAACACCGCCTCGACGATCAGGTCGCAGTCGGCCACGGCCTCCAGCGTTCCGGCGGGCGTGAGCCTCGACGCCGCGTCAGCTTTACCGCCGCGCGCCAGATTTTCCGCGATGCGCGCCTGCGCCGCCTCCAGGGCTTGGGCGTTCGCGTCGAACAACACCACTGGATAGCCGCCGGCGAGGAAGGCCGTGACGATGCCGACCCCCATGGTGCCCGCGCCGATGACGCCGACCGAGCCGACCGACAGAGCCTCGACGCCTTTCGGCCCGCGCCCGGCCGCGCGCTCGGTGAAGAAGATGTGCCGCAGCGCGGCGGATTCGTCGGAGACCCGCAGCCGCTGGAAGACTTCGCGTTCGCTCGCGAGCGCCTGACCGAACGGCTCGACGAGCGCGCGGCGCACCGCGGCGATCGCCTCCTGCACGTGCGGCCGGCCACGGCCCTTCTTCAGCGCGCTCTCGGCCATGCGCTCGAAGGCGTCGGCGTCGCCCGGCTTCGGCGGCAGGTCACGCACCCGGCGCTTGCCGCCCAGCTTCAGCGCGTAGGCCGCAGCGTCGGCGCGCAGGTCGGTGACGACCGCGTCGATCATGCCCAGCGCCTGCGCCTCGGGCGCCTTCACACGCCGACAGGAGGTGATGATCTCCAGCGCCGTTGCGGCGTCGGTCAGGCGCGGCAGCTTCACCGTGCCGCCGGCGCCCGGCATGATGCCGTAGGTGATCTCTGGCAGCCCGACGACCGCGTCGGCCACGGCCACTCGGGCGTCACAGCCAAGCGTGATCTCGTAACCGCCGCCCAGCGCCGCGCCATGGATCGCCGCGACGATCGGCTTGGGGCAGTCCTCCAACGCGGCGATCACTACGGGCGTCTGCGGATCGACAAGCGGAGCGGAAAACTCGCGCAGGTCGGAGCCGGCGATGAAGGTCGAGCCGGCGCCGATCAGGACGCCGGCGTCGAGTTCTGGATCGGCGGTGAGCGCGGCGATGGCCGCCATCAGGCCAATACGCACGCCGGTCGAGCCGGCGTTGATCGGCGGATTGTCGATGACGATGACGCCGACGCGGCCGTCCCGCTCCAGCCGCACGAGCCCGTCGGTCAACGCGAGGCCTCCGCCGCGACGATCTTGTCCAGCACCGGCGCCAGGTGCTGCATGAAGCCCGGATGGTCCTCGCTCATCGGGAAATGGCCGAGGCCCGCCATGATGGTCGCCTCAGCGCCCTTGATGCGCCGGGTCAGATCCATCGTGTCCTCGGGCGTGCAGGAGTAGTCGTACTCGCCGGTCAGCAGGTAGAGCGGGCACTTGGCGGTGTCGATCGCCGCAACCTGGTCACGGATGTCGCCGTCCTGGGTGTAGAAGTGCAGGTCGCCTTTGAAGATCCCCGGGCCGCCCTGCATGTAGTGCCAGAGCGTCTCCCAGCGGTCGTCGTCGCCCGAGAGCGGACCGATCAGACCCGACACGATGGCTGCGCAGACCTCGCCCCCGTGCACGTCCGGCCGATGCGCCCACGAGAGGTCGTAATAGGGATCGACGTGCGCGCCCGACTGCAGGCCGATCGCGGCGCGGAACTTCTCCGGATGGTGCAGCGCCAGGTGCAGCACCACACGCCCGCCGATCGAGCAGCCCATGACCACGGGGCGTTCAATGTCGAGCGCGTCCATCACGCCCAGGATCATGCCCACGTAGTCGGCCGATGAGAGCTGATAGTCCTGCTCGTGCCAGCCCGCCGGCGGCGAGGACTTGCCGTGCCAGGGCATGTCGAAGGCGACGACGCGGAAGCGCTCCAGCACGCGCGGATCGTTCATCACGTGCCGGAACTGCCGCCCGTCCGAGCCCGCGGTGTGCAGACAGACGAGCGGAATCCCCTGCCCAGCCGCCTCGACGTAGATGCGGTGCGTCTTGCCGCCGAGTTCGGTCTTGAAGTAGCGGCCGACGATGGGCTCGAAGGTGACGCTCATCGGTGCAAGTCCTCGCGCAGGGCCGCGAAGACCTCCTTGAAGTAGCGGAGGTTGGCCATGAAGGGGTGCAGATCGCCCTCGACCTTCAGCAGCCGCCGCTTGGCGAGCGCGAACAGGTCGTGGAAGCCGGGCTTGGGCTGGGGCGCCAGGAACGCCGCCCAGGCGTCGGCGGGGGCGCGAAGTGCAAACGTCCAGCTCGGCATCACGAAAGGCCCTTTGCGAACCCCGGCAATGCGGCCTTTGTCGACCTCGACGAGCCAGGCCTCATCGCCGACCTCGACCAGAAAGCGGGTCGCCACGAAGCGTCCGCGGCGCACCAGCGCCTCGCGGCGGTTCACGGCCTCTGCCAGGGCGTCGATCACCGGCGGCTCCCTTCTTCTTTAAGACTTCGCCAGGCGCACCAGCGCATCGACGGCGAGCACGCCCTCGCCTTCGCCGCGCACCAGCACCGGATTGAGCTCGGCTTCCATCACCCTCGGCTCGACCTCGCCCAGCCGCGAGACCTGCACCACCGCCTGCGCCAGCGCCTCGAGGTCGCCCTTGGGCTTGCCGCGGAATCCGCGCAGAGTGGCGAAGCCCTTCACCTCGGCGATCATCGCCCGCGCCGTCTCCAGGGTCACCGGCGCCAGGCGCAGCGCCCGGTCCTTGTAGATCTCGGTGGTTACGCCGCCCGCGGCGACCATCACGATCGGACCCGCTTGGGGGTCGATGCGGTATCCGATCAGCGCCTCGCCGAGACCCCGCTCCATGGCCTGGACCAGGATCGTGCCGGCGTCCGCATCGGGCAGATGCGACGAGACGTTCGCGCGGATCTTGTCGGCTGCGGCCGATAACGCCGCAGCGTCGCCGACGCCCAACACCACCCCGCCGACGTCGCTCTTGTGGGCGATCTGGCGCGACAGCACCTTGGCCGCCACCGGATAGGCGAACGGCAGCGCCGGCACGGCCTCGCCCGGCCGCAGCACCGCGGTCGGCGCGCGCGGCACGCCCAGCCGGTCGAACAGCTCGTAAGCTTCCTGCTCGTCGACGCCCTCGCTGTCGCGCGCGAGCCTCCTCGCGCCGCGAGGCGCGGGCGGCTCGCGGCGGAAGGCGGCGGCGATGGCGTCCGCGGCCGCTTCCGGCGTGCGGAAGGCGGGGACGCCGCCCTCGGCGAGCATCTCCAGCGCCTTTGGCGCCTCGGGCACGATGAACACGCCGAGCGGGGTCGCGGCGCCAGCGATCTCCAGGATCGGGGCCACCGCCAGCTGCGGGTGGTTGCGCGCCGAGGAGCCGACCACCGGGACCACGAAGTCGAACTCCCCGGAGCTCAACAGCGTGGTCAGCGCCGCCTTCATCACCTCGGCCTTGGTGCCGGCCATGGTCAGGTCGACGATGCGCGCCCGCTCGATCGAAAGGCCGGTCTTCTCTTCCAGCGTGGCGAACAGCTCAGGCGACGGGGGCGCCACCGAGACGCCGCGCATGCCGAGCTGGTCGACGACCATGGCCGCGCCGCCGCCGGTGGTGGTGACGACGCCGACCCGCGGCTTGGCGCTCTGCGCCAGGATCGGCGCGCGGCGCAGCAGCGGCAGCGCCTCGATGAAGCCCTCCAGCGTCTCCACGCGAGCGACGCCGCATTCGCGCAGGAAGGCTTCGGCCACGTCGTCGTCGCCGGCCAGCGCGCCGGTGTGCGAGGTGGCGAGCTCGGCGGCCTCGCTCGAACGGCCGAGCTTGTAGGCCAAGACCGGCTTGCCGCGCCTGTGCGCTTCCAGTGCAAACGCCCGCAGTTCGTCGGCGTGGCGCAGCGATTCCAGGAACAGCATGTAGCTGCCGACGCGGTCGTCATCGAGCGTAGCCGAGCAAATCTCGCCCAGGCTGAGGTCGACCTCGTTGCCCACTGAGACCATCCCGGCGAAGCCGACGCCGCGGGCCATGCCGCGCGACAGGATCGCCCCCATCATGCTGCCGCTGTGCGAGCCGACGAAGGTCTCCCCGCGCGGCAGGTCGCGCTCGGCGAAGGCGGCGTTGGCGGTCAGCACCAGGCCGTCGTGCAGATTGCAGACGCCCAGGCTGGACGGGCCGATCAGCCGCAGGCCCGAGTTGCGCACCGCTTCGCGCAGGCGCTTCTCGCGCGCCGCGCCTACGGCGCCCGCCTCGGTGAAGCCGGTGGCCAGGATGGTGGCGACCTTCACGCCGCGCGCCGCGCACTGTTCGACCGCGTCCACCGCCGCCTCGGCGCCGGTGAGGATGAATGCGTGGTCCGGCGTCTCCGGCAGGTCGGCGATCGAGGGCCAGGCCTTCTCGCCCATCACCTCGGCGTTGCGCGGATTGATCGGATAGAGCCGCCCCGCCCAGCCGGCGGCGCGCAGGTACTGCAGCGGCCGGCCGTTGGTCTTCGTCGGATCGTCGGAGGCGCCGACCAGAGCGACGCTTTCGGGGCGCAGGATCGCGCCGGCCCAGTCCTTCGACATGACGCTCGCCTCAGCCCGCCTTCGGGGCGCGCTGCTCGAACCGGCGGTCGAAGACGTGCTCGGCCAGCCGGTTCTTGAGGATCTCGGTCGAGCCGCCAGCGATCATCCAGCCGCGGGTGCGGCGCAGGCAGTACTCGGCGAGATTCTCCGAGCTGTAGCCGGAGCCGCCCATGACCTGCACCGCCTCGTTGGCCGCGTCGAAACCGGCCTGATTGCACGCGAGCTTGGCGAGCGCGGTGTCCACCGCCGAGGGCAGCTGGCCTTCCGGCAGCGAGGCCGCCCGATAGAGCATCAGCTGGGCGGACTCCAGCTTCAGGTAGCACTCGGCGAACTTCCACTGCAGACCCTGGAACTCGCAGAGCGCGCGGCCGAACTGAATCCGGGTGGCGGCGTGGTCGCGGGCCAGCTCGAAGGCGTGGCGGCCGACCGCCAGCGCACGCGCCGAATTCCCCAGCCGCTCGACGTTGAAGCCGCTGATCTGCTTCTTGAAGCCGCCCGGCCCGAGCAACAGGTTGGCCTTCGGGATGCGGCAATTCTCGAAATAGAGCTGCACCCACTCCTCGCCGCCCATGAACTTCGAGGGCTTGCCGAACGAGAGGCCGGGCGCGTCACGCTCCACGAGCACCGAGCCGATGTTGCCGGTGCCCGGGCCAAAGCGGACGTAGACGAGATAGACCGACGCATCCGGGCTGTGCGTCGAGAAGATCTTCGTGCCGTTGATCAGGTAGCCGTCGCCGTCCTCGACAGCGGTGGTCTTCAGCTCGGTGACCGCCGAGCCGGCCTCGGGCTCGCTCATGCACAGGCTGATCACCTTGCGCCCGGCCAGCAAATCGGGAAGGAACCGCTCCTTCTGCTCGCGCGTGGCGTATTCCACGAAGGTGCGGATCGGGCCGAAGTTGCCGGCCTGCACGGTGTCCGCGCTGCGCGGGCAGACGGCGGCGACCTGCTCGATGGCGATGATCGAGTCCATCAGCGTGCCGCCCTGCCCGCCGTCCTCGACCGGCATGGAGATGCCGAGCAAGCCCTGCTCGCCCATCAGCGTGGCGACGTCGAAGGGGAAGGTCGGGTTGTGCGCGCGCTCGACGCGGCCTTCCGCGAGGTTCTGCTCGGCGAAACGGCGCACGGATTGCGCGAACATCCGTTGTTCTTCGGAAAGGGCGAAATCCATCTCTTGCTCACCATCGTCGGGGCGCGCGCGGCCCGACGGGAGCGCCAGGGTCGCGTTACAGCGCATCTGATGCGCACCACACGCCGGCGCCGGCAAGTTCGCAGATGTCGCCGCCTCATGAGTTTTCGGACGCAGAAGCGGCTTCGCATTCCAATCTGTCGGCCTGCGCTGCGAAACCTGAACTTGTCGCGAGGGGTCCCGGGCCGATAAACCGCGGGGAGTTTGAGCGGAAAGGGGCCCTAGCCATGAACATCGCCGCCGGCGGCGCGCCCTACCCCGAGCTTTCGATCTGCATCGACGGCCAGTTCCTCAGCGGCGACGGGCGCAAGACCGACGCCATCGTCAATCCGGCGACGGAGGCCGTGCTCGGCCAGCTGCCGCATGCCACGGTCGCGGACCTGGACGCCGCGCTCGCCGCCGTTCAGCGAGGCTTCGAGCTCTGGCGCGACGTGCCCGCGCTGGAACGCAGCCAGAAGCTGCGCCGGGTCGGCGAACTGATCCGCGCCCGCCGCGAGGCGATCGCCCCGCTGATCACCCTGGAGCTCGGCAAGCCGTTCCAGGAGTCGCTGCTGGAGACCAATACGTCGGCCGAAATGTTCGAATGGGCCGCCGAGGAGACCCGGCGCCTCTACGGCCGCACGATCCCGGCGCGCACTCCAGGCATGCGGCTGACCGCCGAGCGCGTGCCGGTCGGGCCGGTCGCAGGCTTCGCCGGCTGGAACGCGCCGCTGATCACGCCCTCGCGCAAGATCGCGGGCGCGCTCGGCGCCGGCAACTCGATCATCATGAAGCCGGCGGAGACGACGCCGGCCGTCGCCCTGGCTTTGATGCAGTGCGTGCTCGACGCCGGCATCCCGCCCAGCGTCGTGCAGATGGTGTTCGGCGATCCGACGCTGATCTCGCAGCACCTGCTGGACTCGCCGATCATCCGTTTGGTGACCTTCACCGGCTCGGTGCCGATCGGCAAACAGCTCGCCGCCCACGCGGCGCGCTCGATGAAGCGCACCATCATGGAGCTGGGCGGCCACGCGCCGGTGATCGTCTGCGACGACGCCGATGTGCCGGCGATGGCCAAGGCCGCCGCCGCCGCCAAGTTCCGCAATAGCGGCCAGATCTGCACCTCCCCGACCCGCTTCTTCGTGCAGCGCGGCGTCTACGAAGCCTTCATCGAAGCCTTCACCGGTCACGCCCGCGCACTGAAGGCCGGCGAAGGCTTCGCCGCCGACACCACCATGGGCCCGCTGGCCAACAAGCGCCGGCTGGAGGCGATCCAGAAGCTGGTCGACGACGCCGTCGACGCCGGCGCCAAGCTCGTCACCGGCGGCCGCCGCATCGGCGAGACCGGCTGGTTCTTCGAGCCCACCGTGCTGCGCGACGTGCCGGAGGGTTGCGAGGCGCTGCGCGAAGAGCCGTTCGGCCCGATCGCGCTCTTCATGCCGTTCGACGAGATCGAGGACGTGCTGCCGCGCGCCAACGAGTTGGCGCTGGGCCTGGCCGGCTACGTCTGCACGACCAACACCAAGCGCTCCGCCATGCTGCGCGAGCGGCTGGAGGTCGGCACGCTGGCGGTGAACAACTTCGTCGCCTCCTATGCGGAGTCGCCGTTTGGCGGGGTCAAGGACAGCGGCCTCGGCAGCGAGGGCGGGATCGAGGGCCTGCAGGCGTTCCAGCAGGTCAAGTTCATCAGCGAAGCCTGAGCCATGCACGCCAGCCCTGCCCCGAACAAGGACGGCCTCACCGCCCAGTTGATCGACTGGACGCTGCGGCTGCGCTGGTCGGACGTGCCGGCCGATGCGCAACGCGCCGCGCGACGGCATCTCCTCGACACGCTCGGCTGCATCGTCGCCGGCGCGCAGCAGCCGCTGACCCGGCGGGCCGCCGCGACGCTGGCCGCAGTGCGGCAAGGCGGCGAGCTGATCGTGCCGGGCCTCGCTCAGCGCACCGACCTGCTCGACGCGGTCTATCTGGCCGGCGTCAGCGCCCACGGGCTGGAGCTGGACGACGGCTACCGCGAGGGTTCGACCCATCCTGGCGCCGTGGTTGTCCCCGTGGCGCTGGCGACCGCCATGGAAGCGGAAGCGAGCATCGAGGACCTGCTGACCGCGGTCGTCGCCGGCTACGAGGTCATGACCACAATCGCGCGGCTGGCCCACCCGGCGATGCGCCGGCGCGGCTTCCATCCGACCGCCACCAGCGGCGTGTTCGGCGCGACCGTCGCGGCCGCCCGGCTGCGCAAGCTGAACCGCGAGCAGTTCGCCAATGCGCTCGGCGTCGCGGGCTCCTCGGCCGCCGGACTGTTCGCCTTCGTCAGCGGCGGCGCAGACGTCAAACGCCTGCATCCAGGCCACTCGGCGCGCGAAGGCGTGTTCGCCGTGCTGCTGGCCGAGCGCGGATTGCAGGGACCGCCCGCCGTGCTGGAAGGACCGGACGGATTCTTCCAGGCCTTCGCCGACGCCCAGGCCGCGCGCGTGCCCGTCGCCCTGCCGCCGGCGGGCGAGTGGGGCGTGACGCGCTGCTATCTCAAGCCCTACCCCTGCTGCCGGCATTTGCACCCGGCGCTCGACGCCATCCTGGAGATCGCCGCCACGCATCCGCTGCGCGCCGAAGACGTCGAGCGTATCGACATCGAGACCTATGGCATCGCCGCCGCGCACGCCCAGATCGGCTGGGGCGACTTCGCCAGCAGTCAGCTCTCCTTTCCCTTCGCAGTGGCGACAATGCTGCGCCACGGCGGGGTCGAGCTGGAGCATTTCGGCGACGCGGCCCGCGCCGATGCGGCCACCACTGCGCTCTGCCCGCGCGTGCACGTCACCGCGTCCGAGGCGATGGACGTGCGCTACAAGACCGGGCGCCCGGCCCGTGTGACCATCACCGTTGGCGGCCAGACCTTCAGCGCAGAGCGCGACGAGGCGCTGGGCTCGCCGCAGCAGCCGCTGGACCGCGCCGCGGTGGACCGGAAATTCGCCACCCTCATCGACGACGTGGTCGGCGGCGACCAGCGCGGCCGCCTGCAGGCCATGCTGTGGGGCGAAGACCCAAGCGTGACCGTCTGCGACCTCTTGCAATCGACCCTGCCGAAAGGGACCCGCTCATGACCACCGCCTTCCAGTCCCTCGGCTTCGTGGGCCTCGGCGTGATGGGCGAAGGGATGTGCTCGAACGTCGTGCGCAAGTCGCCGGTCCCGGTCTACGGCTTCGATCTCAATCCCGAGCCGCTGCAGCGGCTCTCCGAGCTTGGCCTCAAGCCGCAGGCCTCGCTGGAAGCGGTCGCCGAGAACGCAGAGCTCGTGTTGCTCTCTCTGCCCGGCGGCCCGCAGGTCGAGCAGGTCTGCCGCCAACTGCTGGCCAGGCCCGGCAAGCTGAAGTTCGTCGTCGACATGAGCACGGCGCCGGCCTCGCTGGCCCGCTCGCTCGCGGAGGACTTCGTCAAGATCGGGGTGCAGTTCGTCGACGCCCCGGTCGCCCGTCTGCGGCAAGCGGCGCGCGATGGCACGCTCAGCATCATGGTCGGCGCGACGCCCGAGGTGTTCGAGACAGTCAAGCCGGTGCTCGGCTACATGGGCACCGACGTCACCCGCTGCGGCGAGGTGGGCGCGGGCCAGGTCGTGAAGGTCCTCAACAACATGGTGGTTTTCATGAACGTCCAGGCGCTGGCCGAAGCGCTGGCGATCGGCGAGGCCGCCGGTGTCGACGGCAAGACCCTGTTCGACGTGCTGGCGCTGGGCTCGGCCGACAGCTTCATGCTGCGCAACGCCGGTATGAAGTCGCTGGTCCCGCACGACTTCCCGCTGGCCGCCTTCCCGACCGACTACGCGATCAAGGACATCAGCTATGCGCTGGACCTGGCTAACGAGGTCGGCCTCGATCCGACCGGGGCGAAGGCCACCCAGGCGCTGCTGGCGGCGACTTCCGAGGCCGGCTTCAAGAAGGAATACTATCCGGTGTTCCTGAAGACGATCGAGGGCACGCGAGGCAAATGACCCTGGCGCCGCTGTGGGAGGTCTATGCGGTGCGCTACGCCACCGCGCAGCGCAGCGTGCACGGCAACTTCTACGACGCGGCCGGGTTCGTCGACGCGCCGATGGATCTCGCCTTCTTCCTGTGGGTGCTGGTCAGCAAGCCGCTGGGCCGCGTGATCGTCGTCGACACCGGCTTCAGTCAGGACTCCGCCAAGGCGCGCAATCGGGTGCAGGAGTGCGATCCGCCGACGGCGCTGCGGGCGCTGGGAATCGACATCGCCACCGTGGGCGACGTGATCATCACTCACCTGCATTACGACCACGCGGGCAACTTCCCGGCCTTCCCGACGGCGACCTTTCACCTGCAGGACGAGGAGATGGCCTACGCCACCGGCCCCTGCATGTGCGACCCGCACCAGAGCCACTTCTTCGCCGTCGCCGACATCGGGGCGGCGGTGCGCTCGCTGTACGCCGGTCGCCTCGCCTTCCATCGCGGCGACGCGGAGATCGCGCCCGGCGTCTCGGTGCACTTCATCGGCGGCCACACCGCGGGCCTGCAGGCGGTGCGCGTGCAGACCGAGCGCGGCCAGGTCGTGCTAGCCTCCGACGCCGTCCACTACTTCGCCAACAAGGCGCTGCGGAACCCCTTCCCGGCGATCTACGACCTCGACGAGATGATGCGCGGCTACGACCGGCTGGACGAGCTCGCCGACACGCCCGACCACATCGTCCCGGGCCACGATCCGGAAGTGCTGCGGATCTATCCGCGCCAGCAAAATCCGCTCGGCGTCGACATCGCCCGCCTGCACGTGGCGCCGGTGCTGGACGCCCAGGTGGTCTTGCCGGAGCGGCGCAAGCCCGACTGATCGACTACGGCGCCTTCACGGAACTCGGCGCTTCGACTACCACTGGCGCCCGATGTCGCGCCGCATGCCGCCGCTCAACCCGCTGCACGTCTTCGAGGTCTCGGCGCGCCTCGGCGGCTTCAGCCGTGCGGCGGCCGAGCTCAACGTCACCCAGTCCGCCGTCAGCCGGCAGATCGCGGTGCTGGAGAACTATCTCGGCGCGCGCCTCTTCCACCGCGAGCGCAACGGCGCGAGGCTGACCGAAGCCGGCGCGCAGTTCGCCGCGGAAATCGCCGAGCCATTCGCGCGAATCGCCGCCGCCGCCGGCCGGCTGACGGACCAGAAGCCCAACACGCCGCTTCGGGTCTGCGCCTACGCCACCTTCGCCACCAAGTGGCTTATCCCGCGCCTGCCCAAGTTCCACGAGCGCTATCCACGAGCGCAGATCCGTGTCAGCAATCGCGTGCAACCCGTAGATTTTTCTCGCGAAACCGTCGAGCTGGCGATCCAGTTGGGTTCCGGCCACTGGCCGGGCAGCCGCGCCACTCTGCTGTTCAAGGACGTGATCCAGCCGGTTTGCAGCCCGGCGCTGGCCAGCAAACTCATGCGTGTCTCGGACCTGGCGGAGCAGACCCTGCTGCACTCCTACTATCGCCGCCGCGATTGGTCGGACTGGCTGGCCGCCGTCGGCCATGCGGAGCTGCCGGTCGACAACGGCATGATGTTCGACAGCTCGGTGCTGACCTACCAGGCCGCCGTCGAGGGGCTGGGCGTCGCCATGGGGCAGCTCGCCCTGCTGTCATCGGAACTGGAGAGCGGGCAACTCGTCCCGCTGTTCGAGCCGGTCGAGCGGCCGCTCGGGTATTATCTCGTCTGGCCGACCGACCGACCTGAGAGCCAGAAGATCGAGACCTTCAGGAACTGGCTGATCGAAGAGATCAGTCGCGATCCTCGCCTCAAGCCCAACACCTGAACAGGAAGGCAGATTTCCATGCCCCACCATCCCGCCATCCAGCCCGGAAAAGTCGCCGTCATCACTGGCGGCGCCAGCGGCATCGGCTTCGCCACGGCGCGGCGGCTGATCGACCTCGGCATGACGGCGGTGATCGCCGACCTTCCCGGCGAGACGCTGGAGCAGGCCGGCGCTGCGCTGGGAGAGCGCGCCCGGGCGGTCGCCACCGATGTCCGCTCGGCTGACGCGGTGGCGGGGTTGAAGGCGGCGGCCAATGCGCTGGGCGAAGTCACCATCCTGATGAACAACGCCGGCGTCGGCGGCGGCGGCAGGCCGTGGGAGAACCCCGACGGCTGGCGGCGCGTGTTGGACGTCAACCTCGGCGGCGTGCTGAACGGCGTCCAGGCCTTCGTGCCCGAGATGATCGCCAGGGGTGGACCGGGCGCGGTGATCAATACCGGCTCGAAGCAAGGCATCACCACCCCGCCGGGCGACGCGGCCTACAACACCAGCAAGGCGGCCATCAAGGTGGTCACCGAGCAGCTGGCGCACGAGCTGCGCAACCTGCCGGACGCCAGGATCACCGCCCACCTGTTGGTGCCCGGTTACACCTTCACCGGCATGACGGCGCGCGGCGGGGTCGAGAAGCCGGCCGCGGCCTGGAGCGCCGACCAAGTCGCCGACCGCCTGCTCGTCGCGCTGACGACCAACGAGTTTTACATCCTCTGCGAAGACAACGAGACCACCCGGACAATGGATGAAAAGCGCATCCAATGGGCCGCGGAAGACTTGATCAAGAACCGCCCGCCGCTGTCACGCTGGCACCCCGACTACGCCGAGGCGTTCAAGGCCTTCATGGCGTCGTAGGGGCTGCGCCCTCTTCTACCACTCAGAACCCCGCGCCGCGGCCCACCGCGGCGCCGCCGTCGACCGCGATCTCCTGGCCGGTGATCTGTTCGGCCTTCGGCGACAGCAGGAACACCGCCATGTCGGCGATCTCCTCCGGACGCACGGCGCGGCCGGACGGCAGTTGCGCGGCCGCTTCGCGGGGCATCGCCAGTCCCGGCGTCAGCGTCATGCCGGGCGCCAGGGCGTTCACCCGCACCCCGCGCCGCGCCCACTCCACGCCGAGCTGACGTGCAAGGCCGACCAGGCCCGACTTGACCGCCGTGTAGGCCACCACGCCTGGAACAGCGACCCTCGAGGCGATCGAGGTGATGAACAGGATGCTGCCCGTCCCGGCGGGCAGCATCACGCGGGCCGCCTCCTGCGCGCAGCGGAAGTGGCCGGTCAGGCCTTGCTCGACCATCATGCACCAGTCTTCGTCGCGGAAGGTCTCGGCAGGGCCGTGAATGCGGCGGAAGCCGGCGCAGGCCAAGGCGTCGAGCCGGCCGAACTCAGAGACCGCTCGGTCGACCATGGCCGCGGCGACGGCGCGGTTAGAAGAATCGCCCGGATGCGCCACGGCCCGCGCACCGGCGTCCCGCAGGCGTTGAGCCGCCGCCTCGAGACCCTCGACATTGACATCGTTGAGCACCACTGCGGCGCTTTCCTTCGCCGCCACCTCGGCGATCGCGAAACCGATTCCTTGCGCCGCGCCCGTCACCACGACCGACCGACCTTCCATGATCCCAGGCATGTTCTCTCCTCGTGCTTGGGGGGCTGCTAGGCCTTCAGCAAACGCGACGCAACCGTCGCATTTCTAAGGCAAGGCCGCGACGACAGCGTCGGCGAACTCCCGCGTACTGCGCGAGCCGCCCTGGTCGGGGGTGAGATCGCGGCCGGTGGCGTAAACCCGATCGACGGCGGTTCGCAGCGCCGCGCCCGCGTCGGCCAGATCCAAATGCTCCAACATCATCGCCGCCGACAGCAGGGTGGCGGTCGGATTGGCTATCCCGCGACCGGCGATGTCCGGGGCGGAGCCGTGCGCGCTTTCGAAGTAGGCGTGTCGCTCGCCGTAGCAGCCGCTCGGGGCGAGTCCCAAACCACCGACCAGCGCCGCGGCGGCGTCGGACAGGACGTCGCCGTAGAGGTTGGGCAGGACCACCACGTCCAGTCGATGCGGCTCGATGATTAGCCGGTGGGCCATGTCGTCGACGATGAAGGTCTCGAACTCGATGTCCGGGTACTCTTGGGCGACCTCGCGAACGACCTCGATAAACAGGCCGTCGGTGCGGGGCAGCATGTTGTACTTGGAGCTGGCGGTCACGCGCCCAGGCCGTCCCTCCGCCTTACGCCGGCGCGCGAGTTCGAAGGCGTAGCGCCCGATCCGCTCGGAACCGCGTCGCGTGATCGCCTTGATCGCATAAACTCCCTCGCCCATTTCGTGCGGCCCGCAGCCGGTCAACGGACTGGTGAGCTTCAGAGGCGCGAGATCGGCGAGGTCGCCTTCGAGGCGGACATAGCTATCTTCCAGGTTCTCGCGGAGGATGACCAAGTCAATGCCTTGCGGTCGCGCAAGCGGGCTGCGGCAGCCGGGCGTCCAGCGGGCCGGACGCACGTTGGCGTAGGTCTGCTGGCCCCAGCGCAGGTAGCCGGCGATCCGGCCCGAGACACCGGAAGCGGCGCCGAAAAGGGTCGCGTCCGCCGCGTCGAAGTCGGACTTGGCCTGGTCCGGAACCGGGGGCAGGCCTTGCGCCACTGCGGCCTCTCCCGCCAGAGGCTCTACGAACTGCAAGCCGAGCGACATGCGCTCGAGCACGTCGAGCGTCGCGCCGACGACCTCCGGCCCGATCCCGTCTCCCGGTGCGATCGCGATCGTCCTGGGCATGCTGTCGCCTCTCCCATTTGCTTGTCCGAGCACTGTAGTGTCTCGAAAACTTGCTCCACAATGGCGGGACGCTGGGCGGGAGTAACGATGAACAGCACACGGAAGGTCGCCCTGGTCACGGGCGCGGGGAGCGGCATCGGCCGCGCGAGCGCCGAGGCGTTGGCGCGGGCCGGCTTCGAACTGGTGCTGGCCGGTCGTCGGGCGGAATTGCTCGACGAGACGGCCGCCGCCATCGCCGCCGCCGGCGGACGCGCGACCGCCGCGCCCTCCGACGTCTCGGACCCTGCCGCCGTAGCGGCCCTCTTCGCCCTTGTCCAAGAGCGCTTCGGCCGCCTCGACGTGCTGTTCAACAACGCCGGCATGGGCGCGCCCGCCGTGCCGCTCGAGGAGCTCTCGCTGCAGCGCTGGCGCCAAGTGGTCGACGTCAACCTGACCGGCGCATTTCTCTGCACCCAGAGCGCGTTCCGGCTGATGAGGGCGCAGGACCCGCGCGGCGGGCGGATCATCAACAACGGCTCGATCTCGGCCCACACGCCGCGGCCGAACAGCGTCGCCTACACCGCCACCAAACACGCGATGACCGGCCTGACCAAGTCCACCTCGCTGGACGGCCGCGCCTATGACATCGCCTGCGGGCAGATTGACATCGGCAATGCGGCGACCGACATGGCGAAGGCCATGACCCGCGGCATTCCCCAGGCGGATGGATCGGTGCGGGTCGAGCCGGTGATGGACGTGTCGAACGTCGCCGACGCCGTCGTCTTCATGGCCAGCCTGCCGCTCAGCGCGAACGTGCAGTTCATGACGGTGATGGCCACCAACATGCCCTACGTCGGGCGGGGCTAATGATGCGATCCACGACTAGGCTACGTGAAATCCTGCGCGGCGACGCCTGCGTTCGGCTCGCCTCGGTGTTCGACGCGCTCAGCGCTCGCGCCGCGGCCGAGCTCGGCTATGCAGCGACGTTTTTGGCAGGCTCGGTTGCGGCGCTCGCCGAGCTCGGCGCGCCGGACATAACACTGCTGACCTTGACCGAGTTCGCAGGTGTGGCGCGACGGATCACCCGCGCCGGCGGCCCGCCGCTGCTGGTCGACGCCGACCACGGCTACGGCAATGCGCTGAACGCCCGTCGCACGGTCGAGGAGCTGACCGCCGCGGGCGTCGCGGGCATGACCTTGGAAGACACCGCGCTCCCCCAGCGCTTCGGCGAGGCGGCGGGGATGATCTCCATCGAGGAAGCCGTGCTGAAGCTGCAGGCGGCGATGGAGGCTCGTCCCGATCCGGACTTCGTCGTGATCGGCCGTTCGTCCGCCTTCCTGCAGCAGGGGATCGAGGCGGCCTGCGAACGGGTCGCGGCCTACGCCGCAGCCGGCGCCGACGCGGTGTTCGTCACCGGCGTGAAGCGCCGCGCAGACCTCGCCGCCGTGCGCGAGGCGGCCGGCGGGACGCCCTTACTGGGCTACGCCATGGGCGAGATCACCCCCGGCCTCGACCTGGCGGGGATGGGGGTCCGGCTGCTGATCGAGGGCCACGCGCCGTTCGCCCAGTCCGCAGCGGCCGCCCATCGCTCGCTCGCCGTCCAGCTTGACCAGACGCCCGCGACAGGCTCCGCCAGCGAACTGACCGCGCGACTCAGCGAGGCGGCGCTATACCAGGAGCGCGTGCGGCGCTTCCTCGTGCCGGGGTCGGAGCGATGAATGAGGAGATGCGCACGCGCTTCGTCGCGCTGCACGAACTGGTGGCCGAAGCCCGCCAGAAGCTCGACCCCATCGCCTGGGACTATCTGACCGGCGCCGGCGGCACCGAAACCACCCTGCTGCGCAATCGCCTGGCGCTGGACTCGCTCGCCTTCCGGCCGCGGGTGCTGCGCAACGTGGGCGCCGTCGACGTTGGCGCGACTGTGTTCGGCAAGCCCATCGCGCTGCCTGTCGCGCTGGCCCCCGTGGGCTCGGTGGAAAGCTTCGATCCGGGCGGCATCGCCCTGGCGGCGCGAGCGGCCGAGGCGGCGAACGTGCCGATCATCTGCAGCGGCGTCAGCCCGGCGGCGCTCGACGCCGTCGCGCAGAGCACCCGCAGCCCGAAGGCCTTCCAGGCCTACCTCTCGGGGAATGATCCCCGACTGCCCGAGCTCGTCCAGCGGACCCGGGACGGCGGCTACGACGCCTTCTGCATGACCGTCGATTCCGCCTACCCCAGCCGCCGTGAGCGCGACATCACCAATCGCTTCGTCAAACCTTACGCCGCCCGCATGAGCGAGCCGAAGCCGACGCTCGGCTGGGACGACGTCAAACGCTTCAAGGACCTCTCCGACATGCCCTTGATCCTGAAAGGGATCGCGACGGCGGAGGACGCGCGCCTCGCCATCGAGCACGGGGTCGACGTGATCTACGTCTCCAATCACGGCGGGCGGCAGCTCGACCACGGCCGCGGCGGCCTCGATGTCCTGCCCGAGGTGGTGCAGGCGGCGAAGGGCCGGGCGCAGGTCTGGTTCGACGGCGGGGTCAGCCGCGGCGCCGACATCGTCAAGGCGATGGCGTTGGGCGCGGATCTGGTCGGGCTGGGCCGAGTCTGGCTCTACGGCATGGCCGCCGCCGGCCAGGACGGCGTCGAGCGCGTGCTGGAGCTGCTGACCGCCGAGGTCCGCGAGGCGCTGGCCCTGCTCGGCGCGACGCGATTCGCCGAGCTCGACGCCAGTCAGGTCGTAGCCGCGCCGCCGGTGACGCCGCCGCACCTGCTGAGCGCCTTCCCGCTGCTGGAACCGATCAAGCCGCGGGCTTGAGGCCGCCGACGATGACGGCGACCAGACGCCGGGCGCTCGGCTCCCAGCCGGCCTGGTCGTAGCCGTGCGTCAGGCCGACCAGCATGCGCCGCACATCGACGACATCGATCTCGGGGCGAATGTCGCCGGATGCGCGCGCGGCCACCACCAATTGATCCATGACGCCGCTGACCGTCTTGAGCGCCGGCGAGTGCACGCGCGAGCCTTCACCAGCCGAGATCAGCGCCGGCGCAAGCACGCGTTTGGCCGCCAGGTAGTCGATCAGGAGATGGAGCCAGGCCTCCAGCGCGTCCCCAGCCTGTCGCGACGCCAGAAGCTCGATCGCCGATTTGGCCAGTTGCTCGACCTCGCGCTCGTACACCGCCCCCAGCACCGCCGCGCGCGTGGGAAAGTGGCGGTAGAGCGTGCCGATACCGACGCCGGCGCGTTGGGCGATTTCGTCGAGCGGGACGTCCGCGCCCTTCTCGCCGAACGCCGCCTTGGCCGCCGTCAGCAACAGTTCGCGGTTGCGCAAGCTGTCGGCGCGGGGCTTACGAGTGGGACCGTCGTCTGGCGTCATGGCGCTTGCAAAGCGGAGGCTATCTCCGATTGTTGTATCCGGAGCCCGCCTCCGCTAGGCCTGGCCGGAAAGCGCGGCGAGTCGCAACCCCGTAAAATTGGAGACGTGTCATGAGCGGACCTTTCGGAGCCGAATCCACCGCCGACGAAGTGCTGGAAGGCGTCGACCTGCATGGCAAGCAAGTCCTGGTGACCGGAGTCTCTGCGGGGATCGGAATCGAGACCGCCCGCGCGCTTGTCGCCCAGGGCGCCGCGGTGGTCGGCACGGCGCGCGACCTCGCCAAGGCGCAGGGCGCCACCCAGGCCGTGCGCGACGCCGCGGCGAGCGGAGGCGCCTTCGAGCTGATCGAGCTCGACCTCGCGGATCTCGCCAGCGTGCGCAGCTGCGCGGACAAGCTGCTCGCCGACGGCCGGCGCTTCGACCTGGTGATCGCCAACGCCGGCGTCATGGCCACGCCGTTCGGAAAGACCAAGGACGGCTTCGAGACCCAATTCGGCACCAATCACCTGGGCCACTTCGTGCTGATCAACCGGATCGCGTCGCTGATCAATACCGGTGGGCGCGTCGTGATGCTCTCGTCGTCCGGCCACGGCTTTTCCGACGTGAACCTCGACGACCCGGGTTTCGAGAGCACCAAGTACACCCCGTTCCGCGCCTACGGCCGCGCCAAGACCGCCAATGTCCTGTTCGCCGTGGAATTCGACCGCCGGCACAAGGATCGCGGCGTACGGGCCACTGCCCTGCATCCCGGCAACATCCGTACAGAGCTCGGCCGCCACATGACCCCGGAGGCGCTCGAGGAGGTGCTTGCGGGCCAGCGCAAGGGAGGCGCGAAACCCCGCGGCACGAAGACCATTCCGCAGGGCGCGGCCACCAGCGTCTGGGCGGCGGCCGTCGCGCCGATCGACGAGATCGCCGGCAAGTTCTGCGACAACTGCGCCGTCTCCGAGGTGGTCGCGGCGGACGCCCCGATCGGCGCCGGCGTGCGGACCTATGCGCTCGACCCCGACAACGCCAAGGCCCTGTGGGCGAAGAGCGAGGAGATGGTCGGCGAGCGGTTCTGACCTGAGCGCGCCGGCCTAGCGGTTTCAGCCCCAGGCCCGGCCGCCGTTGCAGAAGATCACCTCGCCGGTTGTGTACTTGGCGGCGTCGGAGGCGAGATAAACGCGGGCGCCCACCAGTTGCTGCGTGCGCCCCGACCGGCCCTTCGGCGTCAGCGCCATCACTGCCGCGCTCCCGCGGATCGAAGCCGTGCGCCTTGGCCATCCAGCGACGGTCCTCGCACCAGGCTTCCGCCTCGGCTAGCCGCGGGTCCGGCAGGTCCGGCGCCCAACCCTCCGGCGGCACAGGGTTCACCGCCAGCCAAAGTGTAGAGCACGTTCCACTGCGGGTCGGCGGCGATGTTGCGGAACAGCTTCGAGGTGCCGGCGCGCTGCAGGCCGACGATCACAACCGGTGCGGTGATCTCCTGCCTCGATCTCCGGATGCGCCGCGAAGGACGCCTGGGTGCGAAGCGTAATGCCGAGCTGAGTGACGGTCTCGTCGAGCTGACGCTGCAGCATCTCCTCGGTGAGGTTGGCCTCGATGCGCATGGCCTCGGCCAGCACCCGTAGCGGCGTCTCGAAGCTCAGCGGCCCGAAGTCGCGAGACGCGTACGACGCTGCGCCTCAGCGATCGGCGCGTCGGCCTTCGGCTCCAAGCGGCTAACGGCGGCGATGGACAATATGAGATCTCCGAGGGGCGTTGCGTCGCCCGCCCTTCAGGGATGCATCGACATGGGGCCGGGCCGAGCCGGAGCGGCGCCGCCTCGGCCGGCCTGGTCACGACACGCGCTCGACCCGCGCCAAGTCGTTGTTCAGCTTGAAGTCGTGATTGCGCTGGAAGTCGTTGCGCCCGGATCGGTCGACGCCGCGAACCAGGAACAGCGCACGATCGTCGTAGGTGGTGGTCTTGTCGTCCATCTTGGCGCCGCCATCGAGATCGAACACCGAGGTCGAGGCGTAGTAGCGGACGGCGAAGCCGGTGCGCGGATCGTCGGAGGTGTTGGGCCACGAACCATGGATCAGGTACGGGTGGAACAGAAGCATCTGACCGGGATCGAGCTCGATATCCACCGCAGCGGCCTCGTCGAAGGCGTCGGGCGACAGCACCGTGCCGAAGACGTCGCCGCTGTTTTCGACGTGCTCGCCGAGCATCCGGTGCGATCCCGGAATCACGCGCATGCAGCCGTTCGCCCGGCGGGTCGGCGTGACTGCGATCCAGGCGCTGCTTCCCGTCATTGGGCTGATCGGCCAATACTCGCCGTCCTGGTGGAAGGGCGTCGCCACGCCCTTCACCGGCGGCCGGTGAAAAACCGTCGTGGTCCAGAGCACCAGGTCGGGCCCTTCCAGGCTCTCGATGATGTCGAGCAGGTCGTCGCGCAGGCAGAAGGACATCAACGACTGGTCGTTCCCCTGCTCGTCGTAGGAGGGGAAGTGGGCCGTGGTGAGCGGCAGGTTCGTCAGCTGCGGAAAGCGCTCGATGGCGCTCGCGATGCCGACGCGCAGTTCCTCGACGTCCACGGGGGAGAACTTGTACTTCGGGATGAGGTAGCCCTGCTCCCGAAACTGAGCCACCTCAGCTTCGCTGAGGAAGTTGGTTCCGCTCATGGTCTCCACCCTGCCTTTTCCTTCGACGTCGGCGAGGCGCGATTCACGCTCAACCACACTCACAGGTCAAGATTATATCAGACCCTAGGGTCTGATTAAGCCGAGACGTCAGCGATCACGCTCATTTTAGCGCGCCGCTCGATCGATCGCCGAAGCGGTTCACTTGTTCCGCGGCCGCACGCAGAAGGGCATGAGCGACTAGTCCTGCCTCCTCGTTGCTCGTCGGAAGGTGCGCGGTGGTGATCGGGATGTTGATCAGGTCGGGACTGACGTCGACCTAGCGCATGATCCCGGCGCGCATAGCCGCCACATCGTCGGGCGAGAAGCGGAACTGCGGGATCAGGAAGGCCTGCTCCCAGAAGCGCGCAAGCTCAGCGTCGCAAAGGGATGCGCCGATCGTGTTCAGGTCTACACCACCAGGCCGGGCTCCCATGAGCGCATTGGCCCTAAATCATACATCGTAGTCAATATTAAGTCAGTCCATCGGGCATGCTTTTCCTGCTCGAAAGCTGCTGCGACGAACCGTGCTAGAGCATGGAGGACGGTGGGCGCCGGCGGCGCGCAAAGGGGAGAGCTGCATGAAACGATCGCCGGGCCGTCCGTCCGTCGCCGAGTCGGCGAACATCCACCGGCGCATTCTGAGCGCCGCGACGCAGGAGTTCATGACCGCAGGCTACGAAGACTGCAGCATGAACCGCATCGCCCATGCCGCAGGCTCGACTAAGCAGACGATCTACCGGCTCTATCCCAGCAAAGAGCTGCTGTTCAAAACCGTCGTCGCCACGGTGATCCAGGAAGGCGTCGCGCAGTCCGCGGATTTCCGCAGCGATCCTCGCGAGCCGGCGGCCGTCCTGCAGGACGCCGCGGCGCGAATTCAGGAAATCGCCGCGGATCAGACGCTGGTGCGGCTTTGGCGCGCCGCCGACGCGGTTCGCCGAAAATTCCCGGAGCTCTACCTCGAAGTCATGGAGATGGTGAACCAGACGAGCGTGGCCCAGAAGATCATGCTCTACTTCGAGGACCTGAATCGGCGCGGGCTCATGAACTTCCCCCACCCCGACCTCGCCGCCAACCACTTCACCCTGCTCGTCGGGCCGGCCTCCGAGATTATGAACATGCGCGCCGGAAACTACTCGGAGGACGTTCGGGTCGCCGACGTAATCGGCATGTTTATCCGCGCCTACGCTCGGGAGCCCGCACCCGTGCGCTGACCGCCTTCGTCCCTTCTAGGATGGCGCCGTTTCGCGCGCGTGATTGCGCACAAGGTCGTTGCGGCCGCAGCGATCGACTCCCCGAACAAGGTACAGCGGGCGGTCGGCATAGGCGGCCCGTCCGTCGGCGCGCCCGCCGCCACCCTCGTGGTTGAAGAAGCTGGTCGTCGCGAAGTAGCGCACGGCGAAGCCCGTCCGCACCTCGCCGGAGGTGTTCGGCCAGGAGCCGTGGATCAGCAGCGGGTGGAACAGGAACATCTCGCCGGGCTCCAGTTCGATGTCGACGGCATCCGCCTCATCGAAGGCGTTTGGCGCGAGTGTCCGGCTGAACGAACCGTCTCGCTCGACGTGGCGCGCGTGGCGCTTGTGCGAGCACGGGATCACCCGCAAGCAGCCGTTCTCCCGTCGCGCCGGCGTGACCGCGACCCAGGCGCTCGCACCGGTGATCGGCTCGATCGGCCAATATTCGCCATCTTGGTGCCAGGGCGTCGCGACGCCTTTAACCGCGGGGCGATGGAAGACCGAGGTGGTCCAGAGAATGAGATCAGGCCCCTCCAGGGCTTCGATGAGGTCGAGCAGATCCGGCCGCAGGCAGAACCACATGAGCGAATGATCGCGCCCCGAAGCGTCGGGCGCCGGAATGTGCGCATGAGTGATCGGCAGCTCGGCGGTGAGGTGAGGATTGGCCTCGAGATAGTCGGCGATGTCGATGCGCAGGCGCTCTACGACGTCCGGGGCGAACCTGAAACGGGGCACCACAAAGCCCTGGTCGGCGAAGCGCCTCGCCTCCTCCCCCGTCAAGACCGCTTCGGCCACGCTCATCGTTGTCGCCCTTGTTTATGGCCGGTCTACGCCGACCCCGGACACTAGCTTGCCAATGCCATTCAACAGGAAGCGTAGATGCTGAGGCGCCGCGGCTAGGCCTCGGCCCACATCCGCAAAAGGTTGTGATAAGCCCCGGTGAGCCCGACGACCTCAGGGTCGCCCTGCCCAAGCCTGGAGCTGAGCTGCTGCACCGCCTGGTCGAGGTTGAACAGCAAGGTGCGTTGCTCGTCCGACCGCACCATCGATTGCGCCCAGAAGAAGGCCGCCCAGCGGGAGCCGCGGCTGATCCGCGCCACCCGGTGCACGCTGGTCGAGGGATAGAGCACCATATCGCCGGCGGCGAGCTTCACGGCGTGCTCGCCGTAGGTGTCCTCCACGATCAATTCGCCACCGTCGTAGTCGTCGGGATCGCTGAGGAACAGGGTGCAGGAGACATCGGTGCGGAAGCGCTGCGCCCCCGAGAAGCGGATGGCGTTGTCGACGTGCAGGCCGAAGTCCATCCCCGCGTCGTACCTATTAAACAGCGGCGGGAAGACGCGCAGCGGCAGGGCGGCCGACACGAAGTGCGGATTGCGGCCCAGCACGCCCAGGATCAGGTCGCCCAGCTCGCGCGCTACGGCCGAGTCCTCGGGGATCTGCAGGTTGTGTTTGACCTTGGCCGACTGGCTTCCCGCGGTGACGCGGCCATCGACCCACTCTGAGGCGGCGAGCCGTTCGCGGCACAGGGCGACCTGGTCCGCAGTCAGCACCGCCTCGATGTGCATCAGCATCTTTAGAAGGTCGCTCCGACCGAGAAGATGAAGGTGCGCCCGGCCGCCGGGATCGCACGGTTCGAGAACACCTGAGTGTAGTTCAGCCGATCCGTCAGATTGTAGACGTTCATGGAGAAGCGGTAAGGCCCCGTTTGATAGGCGGCGAAGGCGTCGACGGTGATGCTTTCCGGCGACTCGGCCAGACGCGACGGGACCAGGGTCCCGCGCGCGGCGTAGCTCTGGCTGCGCGCCGTGTAGGACAGGTTGAGCTTGCTCTGATAGATCACGTCGCCGCCGACCGTCAGCCCTGGGATCAGGTCCTGAAGGTCGTAGGCCGTGTAGAACGCCGCCGAGTGCTTGGGCACGAAGGCGACCTGCTCGCCGACCGCCACCGTGTTGAGAATCGGGATGGCCGCTGTCGCGCCCACCGGGCAGACGATGTTGGTCGGCGTTCCCGTCGTGCTGGTCGGCACGGTGCAGTTGGCGAAGGACTCTTTGATCTTGGAGTCGAGGTAGGCATAGGCGACGTCGATCGTCCAGTTGGGCGTCAGCGTGCCCTTCAGGCCAAGTTCGACGCCCTTGACCTCCTGGCGCTCGCCGGACTGGGCGGCGAGGAAGCCGGTCGCCGGGTCGACCTGCAGCGTATTGCTCTTCTTGATCTGGAAGACCGAAGCGGTGGCCGACAGGTGCGTGTGCGGGACACCGAACTTGGCGCCGGCTTCCCACATCTTGGTCTGTTCGGGCTCCAGATCCTTGGCCGCGACTGTGAGCGCGGTGCCCGTGCCGACGATCGAGGTGCCCTGCGGCGACTCCGAACGGCCCCATGACAGGTAGAAGGTCCGATCGTCCGCCGGCTCCCACAGCAGGCTGACGCGCGGGCTCTTGAGCGTCGACTTCGACTTGATGGTCGAGCCGTCGCCCGCATAGGTCACGCTGGAGAGCTCGGCGATGTAGCGGTCGATGCGGAAGGCGCCGAGCAGCGAGACCTGGTCGGTGAGCCAGACGCGTTCGGTCAGGAACGCCGCCAGGTCGGTGCTGAGACCGCGGCTCTTGTAGACGCCGGTCCCGACGAAGTTGGTGAGCGTGGTCGTGCCGGCGACCCGGCAATTGCCGGCGCTGCGGCAGTCGACGTTCTGGCCGGGGATGGCGAGGAACACCGAATAGTCGGCCGGGAAGTTCGGGTCGGGATTGACGATCGGGTGCGGCATGTTCGGCCGGGTCGTGACGCCCGCCGGCAGGGTGTAGGCGTAGAACAGCTTGTCGTTGACCTGCTTGGAGAGGTCGAGGCCGATGATCGTCTGGTGCCGTAGGCCGGCGAACTCTCCGTCCCAGCGAAGCGCGGTGATGTTTTGGATGCCCGAGGCGTCCATGTCGTAGGGACCCGACCCGCCGATGCCGCCGAACGCCTCGGTCGCCGGGTTGTTGTCGAACAGGTTGGTCGTGCACGCGGCGTTGCACTGGTCCGTCGTGCTGTACTGGAAGAAGCGGCTGTAATAGCCGACCCGCGTGTCGGACGTCAGGCTTAGCCCTTCCGAGAACTGGTGCGCGAACTCCAGCGTGAAGATGTCGGCCTTGGTCCGGTCGACGTCGTTCTTGAAGCCCAGGTAGCTGGAGCGCTCCACGCCCACGTCGTATTCGCTGGCGGGCTTGGCGATCAGCGATCCCGGCGGCTGGACGATGATGATCCCGTAGTCCGGCCGGCGGCGGTCGTCCTGGTGCAGATAATTGAGCACCACCGAGGTGTCGGTGCCGAGGCCGATCCCGCCGCTGACGGCCACGCCCCAGCGATCCGACTTGATCAGGTCGCGGTCGACCACCCCGGCGTAGCTGCGCATCAGGTTGAGGCGGATGGCGGAGGTGTCGCCGGTCTGGTGGTTCAGGTCGACGAGGCCGCGATAGTAGTCCCCCTGGCCGGCGTAGGCGTCGACGCTGGCGAAATCGTCGAGCTTGGGCCGCTTGGAGATGGTGTTGATCGCCCCGCCGCCGCTGCCGCGCCCGAACAGGGCGCCCGACGGGCCCTTCAGCACCTGGACCTCTTCGTAATTGAAGCTGTCGCGGGTGTAGACGCCGAAGTCGCGCAGCCCGTCGACGTAGACGTCGTCCTTGGAATCAAAGCCGCGGATCTTGAACTGGTCGCCGTTCAGCGCCCCGCCTTCGCCGATCGCCACTGTGATCCCTGGCACGTTGCGCAGCGCCTGCTCCAGCGTGTTCACGCCCTGCGCCTTCAGCTTGGCGCCGTCGATGACGCTGATCGCCTGCGGCGCGTCCTGCACGGTGGTGGGCATCACGCTGAGGTGGGTGTCCTGCTCGAGGACGCGGCCCCCCCGGCCGAGCACGTCGACCCCGGAGACTTCCGCCGCCGTCATGATCGGGCCGGCGTCCTCGGCATGGGCGACGCCGCCCAGGCTGACTGCGCCCGCCAGCGCCGCCATGGCCACGCTCGACCGCTTGCGCGCATAGGCCACGATCCCCGGCCGCATCTGCATACTCACATCCCCACTCGACTTGCGAGTGGCTCTTAGTTGCAGATCTACAGCGGAGCAATAGCAAATAGGAATGCTTCGCAAGTGCACCGCCGTGCGACTGCCTCACTGCGGTCTTGATCTGCAGCGAGGCGGCGGCGAGTAAGGCGAGAGCAGATCGCAAATGGCCGCCAGCGCCGCGCGCAATGGTCATCCACTTGCCCGATATGCATGCTAGAGCGCGGGTTAGCGGCCGCCCTCCCCCGGAACGAAGGAGCACTCACGCGATGCAGAAGGTTCAGGCTGACGCCGCCCAGGCGCTGAGCGGGCTTCTCCACGACGGCATGACCATCATGGCCGGCGGCTTCGGCCTCTGCGGCATTCCGGAGAACCTTATCGCCGCCATCCGCGACAGCGGGGTGGAGGATCTGACTTTCATCTCCAACAACTGCGGCGTCGACAATTTCGGCCTGGGGATCCTGCTGGCCGGCGGGCAGATCAAGAAGATGATCTCCAGCTACGTCGGCGAGAACAAGCTCTTCGAGCGGCTTTACCTCTCGGGCGCGCTGGAGCTGGAGTTCAATCCGCAAGGCACGCTGGCCGAACGGATCCGCGCCGGCGGCGCCGGCATCCCCGCCTTCTTCACCAAGACCGGCGTCGGCACCCTGGTGGCCGAAGGCAAGGAAGTGCGTGAGTTCGACGGCGAGCTCTACGTCATGGAGCGCGGCCTCACCGCGGACCTCGCCATCGTCAAGGCCTGGAAGGGCGATGCGGCCGGCAACCTTGTCTATCGAAAGACCGCTCGGAACTTCAATCCGATGATGGCCACGGCCGGGCGGGTCACCGTGGCCGAGGTCGAGCACCTCGTGCCGGTGGGCGAGTTCGACGGAGACGAGGTCCACACACCGGGCATCTACGTCGACCGCATCATCGAAGGGCGCTTTGAAAAGCGAATCGAGCGCGTCACCACGCGGCCCAGAGAAGCCGCCGCCGGGGAGCAAGTCTGATGTCGGAAGTCTCGAAGGGCTGGAGCCGCGAGCAGATGGCCGCCCGCGCGGCGCAGGAGTTGCGCGACGGCTTCTACGTCAACCTGGGCATCGGCATCCCGACGCTGGTCTCGAACTACATCCCGCCGGGCATGACGGTCACGCTGCAGAGCGAGAACGGCATGCTGGGCATGGGCCCCTTCCCCTTTGATGACGAGGTCGACGCCGACATCATCAACGCCGGCAAGCAGACCGTCACCGAGCTTCCCAGCACCTCCTACGTCAGCTCCGCCGACAGCTTCGCCATGATCCGCGGCGGCCACATGGATCTGTCGATCCTGGGAGCCATGCAGGTGGCGGCGAATGGCGATCTCGCCAACTGGATGGTGCCCGGCAAGATGGTCAAGGGCATGGGCGGCGCCATGGACCTGGTGGCGGGCGTCAAGCGCGTGATCGTGGCCATGGAGCACGTCGAGAAGTCCGGCGCGCCGAAGCTCCTGAACGCCTGCACGCTGCCGCTGACCGGCCGCGGCGTGGTCGACATGGTGATCACCGAGTTGGGCGTCTTCCAGCTCGACCGCGGCAAGCGCCCTCTGACCCTGATCGAACTCGCGCCCGGCGTCACACTCGACGAGGTTCGCGCCAAGACCGAGGCGCCGTTCGAAGTGGCGCTGGAAACCGCCTGAAAAACCTCCCGAGCGGCGCCGCAACTTCCGACGCCCATTGGGGTTTGCCTCCTCTCAACCGAGGAGAAAGCCCATGCCTGCCAAGTCAAAGGCGCAACAGAAGGCCGCCGGCGCCGCCCTGTCGATCAAGCGCGGCGACACGCCCAAGTCCAAGGCCCGCGAACCCTCCAAGCACATGGCCGCGTCCATGAGCGAGAAAGAGCTCGAGAAGATGGCCCACACCGGGCGCAAGGGTAAGCCCGAGCACGCCCACCGATCCCACTGAGCGCCCCTCTCCGCTTCGCAGGGAGAGGCGCTCCCCCTCACACCTTCACCAGTCCTCCGGTGATCTTGTCGTAGACCGCCTTGGTGACGCGGATGTAGCCGCGCCTGGGGTCGAGGAAGTAGAGCGGCCCCTTCACCTTGCCCGGATCGTAGCCGTCGGCGACCAGGTCCATCTTGCGCACCTTGAAAGTGCCGGTGGTCTCGATCGCCGGCAGGATCCGCACGAACAGCGGCTGGGCGTAGGTCGGCAGCTCCTGCGCCGCGTGCGCGCCGAAGGCGGCGATGCTGAAGCCCTCGTCGACGACCAGGGCCGCCATGCCGGCCCGTCCCTCGGCGCCGTCGACGGCGACGCCGTAGACGTTGGCCTGCAGCACGCCCGGCGCCGCCTGCAGCCGTTCCGCCACCTCGTTCGTCGAGACGTTCTCGCCCTTCCAGCGGAAGGTGTCGCCGATCCGGTCGACGAAGTAGAGGTAGCCCTCGCTGTCCATCCGCATCAGGTCGCCGGTGGCGAACCAGGCGTCGCCCTTCTTGAACACGTCGCGCAGGATCTTCTTCTCCGACGCGGCGCGGTCGACGTAGCCGGTGTACTGCGAGCGCACCTCCGAGCCGATCTGGCCGATGCACTCGCCGACCTGATTGGCCCCGGCCTCGATGCAGAAGCCGCTGGCGGTGCGGACTGGCTTCTCCGCCTCAACATCGAACTGAATGACGCGCACGTTGAACCGGCTGCGCAGCCACTTCGGCACCCGCGCCACCGCGCCTTCCTTGCCGTCGAAGTTGAACAGGCTGACGTTGCCTTCGGTCGCCCCGTAGAACTCCAGGATGTCGGGGATGCGGAAACGCTGCTTCACCACCGGCCAAATATCGGGCCGAAGCCCGTTGCCGAAGGCGAGCCGGATCTTGTGGCGGGTCTCGTCCTCGCTCGGCGGCTGGTTCACCAGATAGCGGCACAGCTCGCCGATGTAGACGAACATGGTGCATCCCTCCGCCACCACCTCGGGCCAGAAGTGGCTCGCCGAGAAGCGCCGCTTGAGCACGATCGACCCGCCGTTCAACAGGCCCGCGCCCATCGCGCAGAGGCCCCCCGTGGCGTGGTAAAGCGGCAGGGCGACGTAGATGCGGTCGCTCTCCACGGCGCCGGTCGAGCCGGCGAAGCCGCGCATGTAGAGCTGGGCGCGCATGTGATTGATGCGCGCGGCCTTCGGCATCCCGGTCGTGCCGGAGGTGAAGATCAGCACCGCCGTTTCGCGCGCGGTGATGTCCTCGCGAATGCGGCGATCAGGCGCCAAGCTGGAGCAGCTTTTCAGGGCCTGGGTGAGATCGCGCTGGTCGCCCTGCACGCGCCCCAGCACCCACTGCTGCAGCGGCTTCTCCAGCAGCGGGCGGGCCGCTTCGAACACCGGCGTGGTGTCATCGTCGAGCAGCACGTGGCTGGCGCCGGAGATGTTCAGACAATGCGCCAGCGGCAACCCTGAGAGCTGATTGTTGATGAGCGCCGTGACCACGCCGATCTTCGACAGCCCGTACCAGATGATGAAGTACTCGAGCCGGTTGGGCATGAAGAGCGCCACGGTCTGCCCGCGCCGCAGGTTCAGCGTCTGGCCCCAGTTGGCGAACCGATTCGCCATGGCGTCCAGTTCCCCATAGGTGAGGGTTCGCCCTTCGAACGTCAGCGCCGGCCGCTCCCGCCACTTGGCGACGGCGGCCTCCACATCGTCGCAGAGCAAGTTCGCCGAATCCGGGCGGATCGACTTCACCCGCGACAGCGTGCGACTCAATCCCCGCACGAAACGCCAATCCCGTTGCAGCCTGGCCCTAAGGCGCATCCTCTCCTCCGACGTGGACCGTGAGCTTGGCGGCGCGTCGCCAGTACGGTCAAGCGCCAGACTTAACCTCGCCTCGTCACACCCTTACTAACCCCAGTTCGCGCGCCGCTCGCTGCAACGCGACAATTTCGGCGCATTGTCGCCGCATTTGGTCAGTCTTCACGCAGCATTGAACACACAGGTCAAAGCACAGGTAGGTGCATTCGAAACCCAATATGAGCTTATCGCTGATAACCCACACCGCCTCTCTGGACGGAACCGAGCTCTGCCGCGCCCGTTAATCTTCGTGACACTGTTGCGAGAGATCCCAGATGCCTACGCAATTCACCGCCCAAGATGGAGCGACTAGGCCGTTGAACGACGGCGTGGCGTTCGCGCCGACGCCCGTCTGGGAGCGCGGAAACAAGCGCCGCGGCAGCGGCCCTCGCCCCGCCTCGCGCGATCCCGCGATCGATTCCGGCGAGCCAGCCGCATGGGCGGCCCCAGAACCGGCGGACGCAGCTTACGAATCCCAACCCTTCAGCTATCAGGCGATCCGCGCTGACGATCGGTCAGGCGGCGGCCGTCGAGCGGGCCTGATCGTCGCCGGCGTCGCCGCCCTCGCGATCGTGGGCGCGGTCGGCTGGTACGTGAACCGCCCGCAGCAAGGCGGCGTGGCCGAACTGACGCCCGGCGTACCGGTGGCTACGCCGATGGCCCTCGCCGCGGCTCCGCCCGCGCCGGCCCAGCCGTCGATGGCCTCGGCGCCGACGCCTGCGCCGGTCGCACCGCCCGCAGCGACCGCCGCGCCGGCGAGCGAGGCCGCAACGCATGTTCGCGCCGCCTCCGCTTCGCCGGCTCCGCGCGCGAGCGTCGCGCGCCCACACGCCGGCGATACGTCCGAGGCTCAAGCCGCCACGGCGCGGGAGAACGCCGCCGCGGCTCGCGTTCGGCCTGCGGACGCCAACAGCGCGCTGGAGTCCAGCGTTACGGCCGGCGCCTCGACGCCGATGGTGACCCCGCCGCCGCCGCGGCCGTCCAGCGGGACGAGTGCGGGGCCGGCGGTCGACACCCCGACCGAGCGGGTCGCCCCGGGGCTAGACCCGACGCCATCTCAAGCCCAGCCAGGCACGGGCTTGCCGTCGCCCTCCTCGACCGCCCCGACGGGGGACGTGACGACGCCTTAGCCCGCTCCGGGACGCTCAGCTCTTCACGAGCTGGGCGTCGAGCGTGATCTCGGCGTTCAGCACCTTCGAAACCGGGCAACCGGTCTCCGCCGCCCGGGCGAATTCGGCGAACTTGGCTTCGTCGAGCCCCGGGATCTTGGCGCGCAGCGTAAGCGCCGAGCGGCTGATCTTGAAGCCTGGCCCGTCCGGCTCGAGCGTGACCGCCGCTTCGGTGCGGATTTCCTCGGGCGTGAAGCCGGCGCCCTGCAGGCCAAACGCCAGCGCCATGCTGAAGCAGCCGGCGTGCGCCGCGGCGATCAACTCCTCCGGATTCGTCCCCGGCTCGTCTTCGAAGCGGGTCTCAAAGCCATAAGGGTTGTCCGAGAGCACGCCCGACTGAGTGGTGAGCGCGCCGGCGCCGTTGCGGCCGTCGCCGCGCCAGACCGCTTGGGCTTTGCGGATCATCTGTGGTCCTCGTCGATGTGAGTGAAGGGCGTTGCGCCTTACACATTGAACGCACGGGCCGGGCGCTGCGACCCTTTCCAGTTTTTGTCATAGAATCACGTGATGACGTTTTTCGCCGTTGCGCCGCGGCGCCGCATGGCGTCGGCCAGGTGAAGCGGCTAAGGGGAGCGCCTCGTCCTCATCGCCGCCAGCCGCCGCAAGGAGCGTCGCCGCATGATCACGTCCAAGGAAGCCGCCGAATGGGGATCCGCCATCCTCGTGTTCGCCTCGGGGGCGCTGGCAGGGCATTACGCCTCGCTCGGCATGACGCCGGTGCAGTGGGCCGGCGCGGCCGCCGCGGTGCTGGGCTCGGTGACTGTCGCGGTGGTGGTGCGTGTCTGGCCGGCGAAGGCCGCTGAAACGTCGCATCGCGACTGATGGCCCGGGGCCGTACGCGGCCCGGCCTTTTCAGATGACTTGAAACGAAAAAGAACGCCCGGATGCCGGGCGTTCTTCTTTTTTGGGCGACGGAGTCGCCCATGCAATCCGATCCGGCGAGCGGTCCGCGGTTCGCGGCCCCTCGCCGATGCGGCTTACTTCTTCGCCGAAGCGTTGCAGCTGGCCAGTTGTTCGTCGGACAGCGGCTTGGAAGACGGACCGAACGAGGAAACGGCGCCCATTTGACGCGCCAGTTCCTTGCAGCCACGAACCGTGGCGGTGTCGGAGGACGGCGTGCGCGCGGCGCAGACGTCGCCCAGGCATTCGAACACCGAACCGCCGGCGACCGGCTTGGAGGCGCTCTTGGCGGCCGTCTGCAGCTTGGCGACGACCGGTTCGGCAGCAGCGCTCGTGGCGAGCGCGCCGGCGACGACAGCGACGATCGCTGCGGTAAGACGGAGCTTCATAGTTATCCCTTTTCGAAAAATGCAGTTCCCCTCGGGCGCAATGGCCAGCGGTGGCCTACACCAGTTTGTTCGAAAAATGACTCCCGATTTTGTCGCGGCGCAGCAATTTCGTTACAGGAATTGCAAGAATGCCCCAGCGACTGCTCTGCGACGCAGCATTCACCGCTTGCGGCTTATTGAAGCCTACGGCCGCTCGACTGGAAAAATACCGCAAGTCGGAGAACGGCGATCTTTCTCAGCGCTCAGACGAAATCGCCCCGGAGCTGAAAGTGTTGCACGCCGTCGGATCGCCGGCCGCGACGCCAGCACGGAACCAGTGCATCCGCTGGGCCGAGGAGCCGTGGGTGAAGCTGTCCGGCGCCACGCGGCCAGTGGCCTCGCGCTGCAAGGTGTCGTCGCCCACCGCGGCGGCGGCTCGCAGGCCGTCCTCGATGTCCTTCGGCTCCAGCGCGACCTGACCGTTGGAGACTTCCGCGGCATGAGCCGCCCACACGCCGGCGAAGCAGTCGGCTTGCAGCTCGAGCCGGACGGAGCCGCTCTCGGCGCCACGCGCGCCCATGCGCTGCGCCTTCTGATCGGCGCCGAGCAGATGCTGCACGTGGTGTCCGATTTCGTGAGCGATGACATAGGCCTTGGCCGCCTCGCCTTGGGCGCCGAACCGCCCCTCCAGCTCCTGCCAGAATGACAGGTCGAGATAGACCTTCTGATCCGACGGGCAGTAGAACGGCCCCATGGCCGCCTGGCCAAGGCCGCAGCCGGTGCCCGTCGCCTGGCTGTAGAGTACAACGGCGTCCGGCGGCCGATAGGTCTCCCCCTCGCGCTGGAAGATCTGGGTCCAGACATCGCTGACGTTGGTGGCGACCACGTCGACGAACTGCCCCTCCTTGTCGGCCACCTTGCCGCGCACGCCTTCCTGCTGCTCCGCCTGGCCCCCTGCGCCGTTCACCGCCTGCAAGGTCGTCGTCGGATTGATGCCGAAGACGAAGTAGCCGATCAGGGCCAGCACCACGCCGCCGACGCCCAACCCGCCGACGCCCGCAGGCCCAAGTCCGCGGCGATCCTCGATGCCGCCCGACTGGCGGCCCCCTGTCCAGCGCATGATCGATCGGTCCCGTGCGATATCGAAGGCCTAACGCCGAAGCTGCGCCAGGCGCTCCACGCGATCAACGCCGGCTGCGCACCACCGCCTGAACGGCGGCGTTGGAAGCTTCCAGCCTGTCGTCCGGAATCTGAGCCATCCGGCCGGTGTCGATCTGCGGCGGCGCGCCGGTCAGCGGCGGCGACGGCAGAATGGGCCGATAGCTCTGCGCTTGCACCTGGGAAAGCGCCGCCTGGGTGCGCATCTGCGCTTCCAGCATGATGAGTTCATTGTGCTGGGCGACCGCCTGCCGATCCGCCATGGACTGCAGATCGCGGATCTGCGCATCGCGCATCGCGGCGTCCAACGTCGGGCGCAGGGTCTGGGCGGCGGCCGGAGCGGCTACGAGACCAATGGCGATGCTGACGGCCAGGGCGCGCATAGGAAAAAGCTCCGGCTCCCCCCGCCAGAGGTGGGAGGCCGCAGCGTCGGGCGCCAGCCCTATTCTTCCAGTTCGCCGGCTGCGCTCTGGATGTAGTTGGCCTCGCCCATCGAGCTCAGCAGCTTGAGCTGGGTCTCGAGGAAGTCGATGTGGTCTTCGGTGTCCCGCAGGATCTCCTCGAGAATCTCGCGGCTGACGTAGTCCTGGGCGGCCTCGCACTGGACGACACCGGCGACCAGGGTGGCGCGGCCGCCGACTTCGAGGCTGAGGTCCGCGGTCAAAGCCTCCAAGACCGTCTCGCCGATCGAGAGCTTGTGCAGGTCCTGAAGGTTAGGAAGGCCGTCGAGGAACAGGATACGCTTGATCAGCTTGTCGGCGTGCTTCATCTCGCCGATGGACTCGTCATAGATGATCTTGCCGAGCCGGCGGCAGCCCCAGTTTTCGAGCATCCTCGCATGCAGGAAATACTGATTCACGGCCGTCAGTTCGTTGGTCAGCACCTCGTTCAGGCGCGAAATAATGGCCGCATCACCCTTCATAAGTCTCTCCCAGCAACACGCGCAGCAAGCCTCGGCCGTTCCGGCCCGGCTTGCAATAGGGGAACGGGCTGAACGCTATTCGGCTGCGTAACGCAGCGTCTGCCGGGTCTCGGCGATCATGCCGCGCATGTCGCATACGCACTTGGCGCACTTGGGCGAGCAAGCCTTGGAGCGGAAGATGTCGACAGGTCGGCGGGCGCCAGCGGCGATCGCCGCGCGCACTTCACGTTCCCGGATGCCGTTGCAGTTGCAGACGTACACTTGAGCCGACCATCCACCCTGTTCCGACGCCCCTGACGGGCGCCGCTACGAGGTGGATTATATGCAAGTGCGAATAGCTCGCAATAGCATTTTTCAATGCTGGCTATCGAGCTCGCCAATCGGCCGTCGGGATCAGTAGATCGTTTCCGGCATCGGCAGCCCCTCCAGGGTCGCCGCGGAGAGCGGCATGGCGGGCGCGGCTCCCACGGCCGGCAGGGCCAGGCGCTCGAGTTGCCGCGTATGGTGAGCCGAGTGCCAGGTCGCGCGCTCCAGGGTGAAATCGAGAGTGTTGCGGCCGCTGGCGGTGGTCAGCTCGCGCCCGCCGTCGGCCGCCTCGGGACGTGCGGCCCAGGCGCGGAAGCGGGCCCGCACGTCGGCGCCGTAGCTGAGCAGATCCGGCGTTGTGACGTCGGCCCCCGGCATGACGTTCAGGGATCCCCCCTGCGGCCGGTCGTCGTCTGCGTCCTCGAGAAAGCCTTCGGCCACACGGAAGATATGATGGATCAGCTCGCGGTGCGGGCGCTCACGGCCGGGCAAGGACTCTCCCAGCCGCTCGGTGGGAACCGCGCCGGTGCTCACCAGAGCGGACTCCAGTATGGCGTCCATCTTGGCGCTCAGCACCGTCGGCGGCAGCGGCTTATGCCGCATCTCCAGGCCGACGAAGGCGGCCACGTCCCGCAAGTCCTGGGCGATGATGTGCCGCTCGTCGTCCATCAGCACCGGCACGGTGCGCAGCCCTCGCGCGGTGAGCTCAGGCATCCGCTCCGGGGTTTCGGCGAGATTGATCGACTCGAACTCGACCTTGTTCTTGAGCAGGAATTCCTTGGTGCGCTGACAGCTGGAGCAGCCCGTCTGCCAAAAGTAGCGCAGCGGCCCGCCAGCACGAGCGGTCTTGCCCGAGGTTTCGTTCGCCATCGCCGTTTCCTCCCGTGCGATGACTGGCACCGTAGGAACGCCTCAGCGCACGGTCAACAGGCGGGTCGGTCAGGTCAGGCGTCGCACGTCCGCGTGGCGTGGGCGACATGGAACACGCCGGAATGAGAGAGCACGATCCAATCCCCGGAATGGGCGATCACCAGGCCTTCGGGCGTGTGGACTTGCACGGCGCCGGCCTCGGAGATGACATGGGCATCCTCTCCAAGCCACATCCATAGCGTCCGCCAGCTCCTGGCGTCGTGCGGCGGCGGCACGCGCAGGGCGGCCCCGTGGTCGAAGTGCGGTTGGGTACGACTGGCTCGCATGGCTTCGATTCGTTGGCGACGGAATCTCGATTGGTCCGTGCTTCGGTGACCGAAAGCTTAACCGCCGGCCCGTTTCGCCTGGCTCTGGAGTTGGCGCGTGCGCTTCGCGTAGAGCCGGGCCACGGCGGCGCGGTCAGGGGCTGCGTCCTGCACCGCGCGGCGGAACCAGCGCTGCTCACGTCCCAGACGGCTCGGGCTTACGCCGGCCGCGGCGGCCCGCTGGTAGGCGGCGCGAAGCCGGGCGTCGGCGGTGCGGAGCGAGGCGCTGCCGCAGACGGTGCGCGGCGCGGCCGGGGCCCTGCGCCGACAGGCCGCCGCCGCTTTTGTGACCGCAGCCTTCGTCGAGGCGGTTCGAGCAGAGGCGGCCTTGACGGAATGCGGGGCGGTCTTTGCAGCGACACGCTCTTGCGCGCCGTCGGGCTTGGCGGGACCACCCCGGGCGAGTTGCGATGGCGCCGTCGGCCCCGCGGGGATCTGCAGGCTCGCCTGCCGCGTCAGCGCGCGGAGCTGCGCCAGTCGGCCCGCGGCGTCGACGCCTGGCGGCAGCGCCGCGCGAACCAACGCGAGTTGCTGGTCGGCGTCCGCGGGCGCCGCGCCGGGCGCGATATCGGCGGCCAGCAGGTTGAACGCGACGCAGAAGTCCAGCGACTGCGGATGGATCGACAGAGCCTGGGCGCAACTACGAGCGGAACGCGCCACCTCCACCGCTCCGGCGTCGGCATAGATTTGCTGCAGCTTTTCGTAGGCGCGGATCACCTCGCCCGCGTCGGCGCGCACCGGCGCGTGGGCCGGCGCCGTGGCCGGCTCGTCGCGCAGCGCCCTCGCCCCGCCCAACGTGGAGTCACCTGCAGCGCTGATCCAGTAGACCAGGCCTGCCGAGGCGAGCGCCGCAGCCATCGCGCCGAGCACCGTGCCCGGGCGTATTTCGAGCCGGCCGCCAGCGCTCTCACGCAGCGGCGCGGCCCCTTCATAAGGGGCATTTCGCACGACCATTGCCGCTAGAACCCGCGACACATAGTCAAGGTTGCACCCGCCGGTTGCTTACCAGTTTCAGGTTTGAAATAAATCGCCTAAGTTGTTGCAGGCACGCGCCGATCAACAGGTGCGGCCGTGTGGAGGAAGAGCAGTGAGCGAGGTTTCAACCAAGGCTCCGGATCCGATGGATATCGCACTAGGCGCCGCCGTCAGGATCCGACGGCGCAGCTTGGGCATTTCCCAAGAAGGGCTGGCCGAGCAATGCGGTGTCAGCTTCCAGCAAGTTCAGAAATACGAGAACGGCGCCAACCGCATCTCGTTCTCACGCCTCGTGCAGATCGCCCGCGCGCTCAAGTGCCGGGTCGTCGATCTGATGGACGTGCTGGATCAGCCGGAAGGCGCGGCGCTGACCGACGACATGGAGTTGCTCTCCAGGATGCGCACGCCCGGCGCGATCGAGCTGTTGGTCGCGTTCGAGACCCTCGCCCCGGACACGCGCTCCAGCCTGCTGGCGCTGGTCCGTACACTGGCGGCGGAATCGGCGGCGGCGCACGCACGCGCCTACGCCTGACGCCGGTCTCAGCGCTGGGCGAGCACCTTATCGATCACGGCGCGGGCGTCGGAACCCGACCAGTCTGCGCCGCCCGATAACCGCGCCCGCTCGAGACCGTCTGCGCCGTAGATGATGGTGGTCGGCATGCCGACCACCGGCGGCTTGAAAGCGAACGGCATCTTCATCTGCGGGTCGCTGTAGAAGACCAGCGGCGGATACTTGCCGATGAACGCCTTGGCCTTGTCGACGTCCTTCGGGGAATCGACGCTGACGGCCGCCACGACCACCGGCTTGCCGGCATAGGACGCGGCAAGCTTCCCCAGCGTCGGCATTTCCGCGACGCAGGGCGCGCACCACGTCGCCCACAGGTTCAGCACCACTATTTTCCCCTTGAAGTCGGCGATGCGGACCGGCTCCCCGGCGGCGTTCTGGAACGCATTCGGCGGCGCGACCGCCGCCTCGAGCGGCGTCTCCAGCTTCTTCATCTCGCCGCGGGAGACGGACTTCAGGTCGGTGTCCAGCTCAGGTTTAGACGAAGCTCTGGCGATGATGTAGAGAACCGCCGCGACGCCGAAGATAGCGACGCCCACGAGGGCCCACTTCAGCCAGCCGCCCTTCGACGCCACCCCGGATTGATCGCTCATATGTCCGCTAACTCCCCTGACGCTCCCAAGACCCCGGCCGGACAAGCCCGCGCCGCAGGCCAGGCCTCCGCCGGAGGCCAGGCCATGTGGGGCGGCCGCTTCTCCGACAAGCCGGCCGAGCTGATGCAGGCCATCAATGTCTCGATCAGCTTCGACCGGCGGCTCGCCCAGCAGGATCTGGCGGGCTCCAGAGCGCACGCGGCGATGTTGCGCAAGGCCGGCGTCATTTCAAGTGAGGACGAGGCGGCCATCCAGCAGGGCCTGGCGACGATCGGCGGCGAAATCGAGGCGGGGACCTTTCCCTTCCGCGAGGAATTCGAGGACATCCACATGAATGTGGAGGCCCGGCTGCGCGAGCTGATCGGGTCCGTCGCCGGCCGGCTGCACACCGCGCGCTCACGCAACGACCAGGTCGCGCTCGACTTCCGCATGTGGGTGCGCGAGGCCTGCGATCGGACGGGCGGCCTCTTGCAGGGCATTCAAAAGGCGCTGATTGCCAAGGCCGAGCCGCATGCGGCGACGCTGATGCCGGGCTTCACCCACTTGCAGCCGGCCCAGCCGGTCACCTTCGGCCACCACCTGATGGCCTATGTCGAGATGTTCGGCCGCGATGCGGGCCGGTTCGCCGATGCGCGCGCGCGGATGAACGAAAGCCCGCTGGGCGCCGCGGCGCTGGCCGGATCCCCCTTCCCCATCGACCGCCAGATGACCGCGCAGGCGCTCGGCTTCGATCGGCCAACCGCCAACTCGCTGGACAGCGTCTCGGATCGCGACTTCGCGCTCGAGGCTCTGGCTGCGGGCGCGATCAGCGCTCTGCACCTTTCGCGGCTCGCCGAAGAGATCGTGATCTGGATGACGCCGCAGTTCGGCTTTATCCGCCTGACCGACGCCTTCACCACCGGCTCGTCGATCATGCCGCAGAAGAAGAACCCCGACGCAGCCGAGCTGATCCGCGCCAAGGCGGGCAAGGCGCTCGGCTCCTTCAACCAGCTTTCGGTGGTGATGAAGGGACTGCCGCTCGCCTATTCGAAGGACATGCAGGAGGACAAGGTTCCGACTTTCGAGGCCTTCGACGCGCTGGAACTGTCGCTGCGCGCCATGACAGGCATGATCGCCGATCTGGAACCCAACGCCGAGCGCATGGCGGCCGCCGCGTCCACCGGTTTCTCCACCGCGACCGACCTAGCCGACTGGCTGGTGCGCGAGCTCGGCCTGCCGTTCCGCGACGCCCACCACGTGACGGGCGCAGCGGTGAAGCGCGCCGAAGAGCTCGACTGCGAACTCCCCGGCCTGCCGCTCGCCGAGTTGCAGAAGCTGGAGCCGCGGATCAACGATGGCGTTTTTCAGGTGCTGACGCCGGAGGCCTCGGCCGCTAGCCGCAAAAGTTACGGCGGCGCCGCACCTGACCAGGTTCGCGCGCAGATCAAGCGCTGGAAGGAGATTCTGAAATGAGCCGTCTGACCCTGTCGCGCGCGCTGACCCTGGCGAGCTTTGCGCTCGCCGCGACCCTGGCCGCCTGCGGCAAGACGGGCGAGTTGCAAAGGCCGCCGCCGCTGTTCGGTACGGCCAAGGCCGAGCCGGCCGACCAGGATCGCGCCGGCCGCAACGCCGGCGCGCCCGTGCGCACGATCGACCCGCGCACCCGGCGCCTGGACACCTCGCCCTCCCGCGCCAATCCGCTGGACGGCGCCAGCCCCGACCCCATCGCTCCCGGCCCGCAAGGCGCAATGGGCAGCCCCTACGCCAATCCGCAATGAACCACTTCGAGCTGAGCGCAGGCGAACTCGCCTGCGAAGGCGTGCGGCTGAGCGACATCGCCAAAGCGGTCGGCACGCCGGTCTACGTCTATTCGAGCGCCACGCTGGAGCGACACTTCACCGTACTTCGCGACGCGCTGGCGGGCGCGGGCCGGCACGCGCCGCTGATCGCCTTTGCGGTCAAGGCCAACTCGAACGTCGCGGTGCTGCGCACCCTGGCTCAGCTCGGTGCGGGCGCCGACACCGTCTCGGAAGGCGAGATCCGTCGCGCGCTGGCCGCCGGCGTGCCGCCGGAACGGATCGTCTTCTCCGGCGTCGGAAAGTCGGAAGCCGAGATCGCCTTTGCGCTGGAAACCGGGGTCGCCGAAATCAACGTCGAATCCGAGCCTGAGCTTCGGCTGATCGACGAGGTGGGCAAAAGGCTCGGCAAGCGCGCCGCGGTCGCTATCCGGGTGAACCCCGACGTGGAGGCGGGCGGCCACGCCAAGATCTCCACCGGCAAGGCGGAGAACAAGTTCGGCGTCTCCTTCGCCGAAGCCGAGCGGCTCTACGCCAACGCCTCGAACATGGCCGGCGTTAAGGCCGTCGGCGTCGCCTGCCACATCGGCAGCCAGATCACCGATCTCGCGCCCATGGAAGCCGCCTTCCGCAAGATGCGCGGCCTGGTGGAGCGGCTGCGCGCCGAGGGCCTCTCGGTCGAGCGCCTCGACCTCGGCGGCGGCCTTGGCGTGCCCTACTTCAATCAATCCGAGCCGCCGGGGCCGGAAGAATACGCCGCGATGATCGCGCGGGTGACGGACGGCCTCGACGTGCAGCTCGCGTTCGAACCGGGCCGGGTAATCGCCGCCAACGCCGGCGTACTGCTGACGCGCGTGCAGCACATCCACGAGCGCCCCGAGGGCCGCCGCTTCCTGGTGCTGGATGCGGCGATGAACGACCTGGTGCGGCCGGCGATGTACGACGCCTATCACGACATTCGGCCGCTGAAGCCGCGCGTCGGCGCGCCGGTGACCTATGACGTCGTGGGCCCGGTGTGCGAGACCGGCGACACCTTCACCCGCGACCGCGCGCTCGCCCCGCTGGAACCGGGCGACCTCGTGGCCTTCATGAGCGCGGGGGCTTACGGCGCAGCGATGGCCAGCGAGTACAACAGCCGCCCGCTGGTCCCCGAGGTGCTGGTGAAGGACGACCGGTGGGCCGTGGTGCGTCCGCGGCCGACTTACGAGGAGATGCTTGAGCGCGAGCGCCCCGCGCCCTGGCTCTAATCTATTCGACGAGCGTCGACGGACTGGAAGCGCCGAGCGACGAGGTCCCCGCCCCAGCGCAGGAGCCATTCAGCACGACTTCGACGTTGTTCGTCAGATAGAGCTTCTTCGCGATGAGCTGAGTACACGAGCTTGCGCTGTTGTTGGTCGCGTTGCTGTTGAAGCTCACTGTCTGCTTGGGGAAATAGAGCGCGCCCGTGATCGTGATGCCCGTGTTGTTGGTGAACTGCTGGTCGGACGTGGCCTTGCTGTAAATGGCGATCCCGGAGGTGACGCCGCTTGTCGGCGCGGTCAGGCTCAGCGACGTCGAGCCATTGAGATTCATAGTGTAATTGCCGTCGATCACGATCGTGACGCCCGTTCCGGAGATGCTCACGTTGCCGCTGCCGCCGATATTTCCTTGAACGAAATAGACGCCGGGTTTGAGCGTCACCTTCTGGTTGCCCCAGAAGTTCCAGCCGGAGTTGTAGATCCCCGGATCCAGCGTGACCTGCTCGTTGCCGGTCTGAAGATTGGGGACCGATCTTTGCGTCCCCGACGCCTGAACCGCGAGGCTCGCATAGGGATCGGCCCCGGCGGGCGCGCCCTTCGTCACCGTGCCGGTGATCGCCGAGCTGTTCTGATTGACGACATTCCCCGCAACGTTCACGTCGCCGACAATCTTCGTGTTGTTGTACATCGAGACGGCGGAGCTGCTCGTCGAATTCACGTTGATCGCGCAGTTCGAGATTGTCAGCGTGCCCTTGGAATCGAGCTTGAGCGCGTCGGCGGACGAGCCCTCGAGCAACAGGGCGCAAACGGCCGCGCCAGACGATCCGACGTGCGCCACGGCTCGCGCCCGCACTGTGAAAGAGCCGGTGCGGAAGAGCTGGATCAGGCCGGGCGTGACGGTTCGGTCGACCCTGACCTCGACGTACTTGGCGTCCCCTGCGTGAGGCCCCGCCGTGGGCGGGCTGGCCATCGTGACCGCGACGCCGCCGACCGCATTCCTGTAGCCGAGCTGGGCGCCGACGGCGCGCGCCTCGCCCTGCAGATCGGTTACGCCGAGCTTCGCCGCGTAGGCCGCGGCCATGGCGGCGCTGTCGGCGACGGACTGCTGCTTCCGCTGCTCGAGGAGCAGTTGCGAGACTTCGAGGCCGAGCGCGACGAAACCGAGAACGATGAGAAGCAGCAACGCGGCCTGGATCGCGACGCTGCCCCTGGCGCAGTGAGCGAACGCACGTGATCGTTCTATGCGTCGTGTCAGAGGTCTGGACCCTGAGCGCGGTCCAGGCCGCGCGCTGAAACGGATCGATCGGTCGCCGCTTGCGGCGGGCTCCGGGCGGACGCCACTTGGCCAAGGTGGCGCTGAGCTTCTCTCACGCCCACGCGCGTCAAACTACCTTTGATTGTTCTTCAATTCCCATTCTGGGTATGATGGCGTCGCTCGCTTTCTGGGGTTGCGACGAAGATCCACTCCTTGAGGCGCGGAAGTTGGACTTTCCTTCGCCCCGCGCCCAGGCGCAGTGGATGCAGAACGAGCCATCGTTGGGGCGGCGAACATCGAGAACCTGCTGATGGCCGGCAAGCACATCAGCGTCACCCACGTGGCCGGCGCCGCCACCAAGCTGATGGGCAACGGCGCGCAGCACGGTGTGGCGGTGGCCGCCGCGGCGATGCTCTGCAACCGATACGGGACGAGCCCGCGCGGCCTCTACGAGCATCATTCGCCGAGCTGCGCGCCCTGGTGCACGCGATCACCCGCGACGACCACGACATGGCCAACCAACCGCCGACGCGGAAATTCGTCGCGGTGCCCGGCTAGCCGAGGCCCGTCAGGTGGGGCGCGAGGCTCTGCGCATAGCGACGCAGGTCCTCGACGACCGTGCGCGAGGACGACCAGGGCGCGGTGATCAGGCGGTCGACGCCCGCGCGCTCAAACGCTGCAACCTCTTCGGCGGTGGGAGCCTCGGCGATGACGGTGACGGTGAACGGGCGATCGGCCTTCCCGGCGGCGTCCCGCAGGCGTTCAAGCGTCGTGCGGGCCTCACGCGCCGAGTCCGGCGTGTGGCTCATCCCCAGCCAGCCGTCGCCGAGCTCCGCGGCCCGGCGCAGGGCGCGGGGGCTTTCTCCGCCGACGAGGATGGGCACTCCGGCCGGCTGCACCGGCTTAGGCTCGAAGGCCACGGTCTCGAAGGGGAAGTAGCGGCCTTGGCCGGTGACCGCGGCCTCGCGCCACAGCCCCCGGCACGCGCCGATCGCCTCGTCCAGGCGCGCGCCGCGTTCCTTCGGGTCGACGCCCGCGGCCTCCCATTCGGTGGTCAGCCAGCCTGCGCCGACGCCGCACAGCGCACGTCCGTTGGAGACGATGTCCAGAGTCGCGAAGCTGCGGGCGGTGATGAAGGGATGCCGCAGACCCAGCAGGTAGACGCAGGTGCCCAGACGCACGCGCTCGGTTAATGCGGCCAGATACGACAGGTAGGCCGGCGGGTCGAACAGCGGCGTCGTCGGCTTCAGGGCCTCGTGCGCATCCTGCTCGCCGAGCGAGCCCGCCAGGCGCACCGGCAGGACGAGATGATCGGAACTCCACACCGACTCGAATCCCAGCTCGTCGGCAGTCCGCGCCGCATCGGCCCAGGACCTGGGATTGAGCCTTCCCAGAGTGACGCCAAGTTGCATGCTTTCGCCCCGCTGGTCATTCGCCTGACGGCCGCGAGTACTGGACCGGCGCTCGCGGGCTGTACAGGTCGCCTTGACCGGGAACGCTCGGCATCGGCGGAATGGTGTCGAGCTTCTGCGGCGCGGGCTCGCCCTGCAGGTGCAGCGTGATCAGCGTCGCGACGGCGATCAGCGCCAGCGTGCCCACGAGGATCAACAGGGCCACGAGCCAGTTGCGCAGCGTGGCCCGGCGCGGAGGAATGATCACCCTTGACGGCGCGGCGGCGACCGCCCTCAGAGCAGCGTTCTCCAGCGCCTCGGGCATTTCCGCCAACGGCCCGATGACCGCGCCGGCCGGTTCGAACAGGATGTAACGCTCCGCCGCGAGCTCGATCTCCGCCGCGACGCCCCCGCCGCCGCGATAGCGGCGGAAGCTCAACCGCACGGTCCCGCGGCGCGGGAAGCTGAGCCAGGCGTCCCAATCGGTTCCCCATAGGTCCAGCAGCACGCGGCCGGTCGCGACCTCGATCACCCGCGGTGAGCGGACCCAATGGGTGTTGCTCCACTCCACCGCCTGCAGTTCGACCCGCAACGAACCGTCCGGGGCGATCTGGCGGCCGAGGTAGGCGCTGGCGGGATCGTTGCAGAAGGCGCGCGCCGCCGCGGCGGCGCGTGACAGTTCACGAAGCGGACGCGGACTGTCCGGCGTCGCCAAGTCTCGGAATGTGCGGGCCGGCGGATCGATGCGGAAGAGCGTCTGCAGCTCGCCCTGTGCAAGCGACAGCAGCCAGCTGCCATCCGCCTGCGGCACGACCCGGCCCGACTGCCAGTCCTCCCCGTCGAACAGCGTCTCCCCCGAGCGCACATCGACGATGATCGCGGTGGCTTCGGTGCGGTCGTATCGACCGTGCTCGTAGGCGCCGAGGGAATGCACATAGCGCAGCGTGCCGTCGTCGCTCTCGCCCACGGGGGCGTCCTCTGGGCCGGCCCAGCGATAGAAGCCCCAGGCGCCGTTCGACAGCTCCGTGGCCGCGAACCGCGTCGCGCGCGTTCCGTCATCGACGGCGTAGATGCTGAACACGTGCTGCTGAGCCGGGTGCGCCGGATGGGCGAGCGTCACGGGATCACCCGCCTCCGCCCGCCACGTCAGCGACCAGACCGGCAAGCCGTCGAGCTCGCAGCCGTCGTTCTCGAAGCCGACATGGGCCGCCTGCCAGCCGCCGGGTGGAGAGAGGCTCGGGCCGCCCGTCTCGACCAGCGCTTCATAGGCGAAGGTGGTGGCGACGGGCGGCGGCGGCGGGGCGGCTGGCTCTGCAGCTGGAGCGCGGGGCGGCGGACGCGCGGGCGGTCGCGGATCGGGCCGCCTGCGCCGGCGCAGCATCGCCCCGATCGCGTAGCCAGCCGCACAGGCCATCAGCCAGGGCAGCAGCAAAAACGATCCGATCAGCAGGATGCCGAAAATCAGGTTGTCGAGGTCGGCCGGGCTCGTCTTGCCGGTGGAGAGCTCCCTCCCCGCGACGACCAGCAGAATGACCAGCGGGGCCAGCGCCCAGATCACGACGCCCCGTAACCGCCAGCGCCGCGACGCGAAGAAGGCTATGAGCGCCGGCGGGGCGAACACCAGCACCAGCTGCAGCGCGTAGAGGATCGCTCGGGTCATTGGCCGGCGCGCCCGCGGGCGCGCCCCTGCGCTCCCCTCGCGACTTGCGCAGGAATGTGATCCATCCGCTTCACAGCTGCAGCGTAGATGGGCGGGCCTCCGCCGTCAGCCATCTCGCACAACGTCGTCTTGCGCGCTGCGCCGGCGCGCCATAGAGCCGATGGCGAAGGCGCTCGTCACCGGCGAGGCGCACGGTAGCTTCCGGAGGAGACCATGAGCCTCACGCAACGTGAACTGGACGAATTTCGTCGGGAGTTCTCGGCCTGGCTGACGGCGAATAGGCCAACGGCCGATTTCCTGCTGCCGCAGACCTTCATGGAAGTCGGCGAAGAGCGGCAGCTGGAGGTGATGCGCGACTGGCAGCGCAAGGTCTACGAGGCCGGCTACCTCGGCATGTCCTGGCCCGAGATGTACGGCGGCCGCGGCCAGCCGCAGGCGCTGCAAGACATCGTCACCGACGAGATGGAGCGCCAGCGCCAGCCGGTGCTGTTCAACGCCATCGGGCTGAACTGGACGGGCCCCCTGCTCCTCGAGTTCGGCGACCACGCGATGAAGTCGCGTTACGTCAAACGGATCCTCACCGCCGAGGACATCTGGTGCCAGGGCTTCTCGGAGCCGGACAACGGCTCGGACCTGGGCGCCGCCACCACCCGCGCGGTGCGCGACGGCGACAGCTACGTCGTCAACGGCAGCAAGATCTGGACGACGCTGGCGCCCTTCGCCGACCACATGATCCTCTTGGCGCGCACCGACCCCGAGGCGCCGCGGCATTCGGGCCTGAGCTTCTTCCTGAGCCCGATGAAGATCGACGGCGTCAGCGTCACGCCGCTGCGCAAGATTACCGGCGAGTACGGCTTCGCCCAGGTGTTCTTCACCGACGCGCGGATCCCGGTCGAATGCCGGCTCGGCGACGAAGGCCAGGGCTGGCGCATGGCCATGCGCACGCTGGCCTACGAGCGCGGCGCCGAAGGCGGCCAGGCCGGCGGCGTCACCATGAACTACTTCGACCGGGTCGCTGACTTGGTCGATCTGGCCCGCAGGACCAAGGTGGACGGCGCGCCGGCGATCGAGGATCCCTTGGTGCGCGACGCGATCGTCGGCTTCGCGATCGACGAGATCGGCTACGGGCTTGCGGTGAAGCGCGAGGCCATCCCCGCCCTGAATTCTCGGCCCGGCGGCATCTCGCTGATGGGCAAGCTCGCCCAGACCGAGCTCGGCATCGACATCGCGCGCTACTCCACAGAGCTGCTCGGCCAGCGCGCGGCGCTCTACGTCGGCGATCCCGGCGCCGTCGACAACGGCAAGTGGATCCGCAACTACATGAACCGCTTCTCGGCGACGATCGGCGGCGGCACCTCGGAGATCCAACGCAACATCATCGCCGAGCGTGTCCTCGGCCTGCCGAAGGGCTGAGATCATGGACAAGGGCGTAGAGACCAGGTTCGAGATCGCCTTCAGCGACGAACAGGCCATGCTGCTGGAGAGCGCCGTCGCGCTGGTGCAGGACAAGTCCTCCAGCCGCCGCGCGCGCGAGCTGGCGGAAAGCGCGAGCGGCTACGACGAGGCGGCCTGGCGCGAGATGGCCGAGCTCGGCTGGACCGGGGTCGCCATACCGGAGCAGTACGGCGGCGCCGGGCTCGATATCGCCGACGCCACGCCGATCCTGGAAGCGCTCGGCTCAGGCCTGATGGCGTCGCCGCTGCTGGGCACGCTGCTGGCCAGCCGTGCGATCGCCGGCTCAGGCGACGAGGCGGCAATGGCCAAGTGGCTGCCCAAGCTCGCCGGCGGCGCCGTCGGCGCCCTGGCGCTGGCCGAAGACGAGAACGCCTGGGAATGGTCGACGCCTGCCTGCAAGGCGCGCCGCGAGGGCGACGTCGTCGCGCTGCAAGGCGTGAAGCGGTCCGTGGCCTTCGCTGCGGCGGCGGACGTGGTGGTCGCCTCGGTGACGGTCGAAGGCCGCCCGCGCTTCGTCGCCATCCCGCGCGAGGCGCTGGAGGGCCGGATCCGGCCCGAAACCACCACTGACGTCACCCAGCGGACCAGCACCGTGGACCTGGACGGCCTGAAGGTCGCCGCCTCCGATCTGCTGCCGGATGTCGACGTCGAGGCCGTCGCGCGCGCCGCCACCCTGCTGCAGGCCGCGGAGATGTGCGGCGGCGTCGCCAGCGCGATCGAGTACACTCTCGACTACCTGAAGACCCGGAAGGCCTTCGGCCGGCTGATCGGCTCCTATCAGGGCCTCAAGCACGTCATGGCCGACGCATATGTGCAGTACGAGCTGCTCCGCTCGCTGGTCTATTCGGCTGCCACCAGCCTGCACGGCGAGGACGGCGAATTCCTGGTCCGCATGGCCAAGACCAAGGCTAACGAGCTGTTCGTCCACGTCGGCGACCGCGCCGTGCAGTTCCACGGCGGGTTCGGCTTCACCTGGGACTGCGACGCCGGCCTCTATCTGCGCCGCGCGATCTGGAGCCAGTCGCAATACGGCGACGCCCGTCACCACCGCAAACGCCTGGCGCCGCTGCTGCTCGAGCAGCAAGGACGGATCTGAGGGAGCGCAACTGGCAAGGGACATCGGGCGTGACAGGCGGTCGCGTTCGATGTCCACTTTCCCCGACGTTTTTCGGGGAACCTTCATGACGCTTTCGGGCCGCACCTTTCTCGTCACGGGCGCGCAGCAGGGCATCGGCGCCGAGATCGCCGTCACCTTCGCCAGGGCCGGCGCAAACGTCGCGATCAACTGGTTCGACGACGAGACGGCCGCGAACGACGTCGCCGCGCGCGCCCGCGCCGCCGGCGGCCAGGCGATGGCAGTCCGGGCCGACGTCGCTTCACGCGGCGAAGTGGAGGCCATGGTCGCGGAGGTCCGCGCGCAGTTCGGCGGGATCGACGGACTGGTCAACAACGCCGGCATCTACCCGCGCAACCGGTTCCTGGAGATCGACGACGCGCAATGGGACCGGGTCTTCGCGGTCAATCTGAAGGGCGCCTTCTTCACCTCGCAGGCGGTCATCGGAGTGATGCTCGAACAGGGCCGCGGCGGGGTCATCCTCAACATGTCCTCGATCGCCGCCAGCGGGAGCCCGCAGAGCGCGCACTATTCCGCCACCAAGGCCGGCATCGCCGCCTTTTCCCGTTCGCTGGCGCTCGAATTCGCCCGCAAAGGAATCCGCGTGAACGCCATCGCGCCAGGCCTGATCGACACCGCCCAGCCGCGTGGCAACTGGGACGACGAAGGCATCGAAGCGATGGTCAGGCGCGTGCCCGCCGGGCGCATCGGCACGGCGCAGGACATCGCCAACTGCGCGCTCTATCTCGCCAGCGACGCCGCCGACTACATCACCGGCGAGGTGATACCGGTGAACGGCGGCCTGGTCTGACGGTGCAAGACGGGAGGCCCACATGAACTACGGAATCTGGACGCCTGTTCCGCACGCCATCCGGAGCGAGCCGCGGATGGCCGCCGCCGTCGCGACGATCCAGCAGCGTGGCGAGGGCGCCGGACGCGATTGCGGATTCGACTTCGCCGTCGAGGTGCTGCAGACCGCCGAGCGCCTAGGCTTCGACCGCACGCTGGTCGCACAACGCTACCTCGGCCCCGACCTGGAGGCCTGGGTGCTGGCCACCGCCCTGGCGATGCAGACCGAGGCGATGCAGATGATCATTGCCGTCCACCCCGGCATCGTCAGCCCGCAGCTGGTGGCGAAGATGGGCGCGACGCTCGATCGCATCTCCGGGGGTCGCGCCGCGATAAACCTCGTGAACGGCTGGTGGGAAGAAGAATACAACATGTTCGGCAATGGGGCCTGGCTGGCGCGGACGGAGGCGCGCTACCAGCGGATGGACGAGTTCCTGGAGGTGCTGATCAGCCTGTGGAGCGAGAACGGCGCCGACGTCGCGGGCGAGTACTTTTCGATCCAGAACAGCCGCATGCCGTCCACGCCTTTGAGCTCGCCGTACCCGCCGATCTACACCGCCAGCATGTCGGAGGCCGGCAAGGACTCCGCGGCGAAGGCCGGAGACTACTGGGTGGTGACGCCGAAGTCGTCGAAGGTCACCCATCGGGACTTCGCCCAGGTGTCGCAGGAGATGCGCGACGAAACCGCCGCCATGCTGGACCGCGCCGCCAAGCTCGGCCGGTCGATCGAGGTCGGCATCACCGGCCATGTCATCTGCGCCGATACCCAGGAGGAGGCGGAACGCCGGGCCGACGAGCTTCTGGCGTATGGCAAGCAGGGCACGCTGAACATGATCGTCGCCCGCGGCGTCGGGCCGGGCCTGGTCGGCTCGCCGGAGGTCGTCGCCGAGCGGCTGTCGATCTACGAGGAGATGGGCGTCACCTTCAACCTGCTGCACTTCCATCCGATGATCGACGGCCTGCAGTATTTCGCCGAGAGGGTGATGCCGCTGGTCGGCGCCGGCTGGCGCGCCGCCTGACTACCAGCGGCGCTCGAAGGGGTCGTCCAGCAGGCCGTCGAGGAAATCGAACACCGCGCCCTTGGTGAGCGCGTGCGGGATGGCGGAGAAGTGGTCGCAGGCCGGAACCGTCACCGCATGCCCCGCCGGGAGGATCGCGGCGAGCTCCGCGGGATCGCCGGCGATCCGGTCCCGCGCGCCGGCGACCACCAAGGCTGGCATGCTCAGGCCACGCGCGGCGGCGAGATCGATCGGTTCGACCGGCTTGGTGACGAAGGCGGCCAGCGCCTGGCGGTCCTCGCCCTGCTCATCGGCGAAGTGGCGGAAGCTGCGCAGCAGCGGATCAGTGATCGTCGTCGGATCCGCGGCCAGCATCGCCTCCCCCATGTCCGGGCGATCGCCGTCGGCGCCGTCCTCCAGCATGCGCCCGCCGACGCCGCCGAGGATCAGGTTGGTGATCCGCGCCGGCGCGGCCTGCGCCACCGCGAACGCTACGCGCGCGCCCATCGAATAGCCGAACAGGTCGACGCTACCCAGACCGAGATGATCCATCAGGGCCAGCACGTCGCCAGCGAGCGTGTCCACGCCGTAAGCCTGCGAATCGCGCGGCTTGCCGCTTTCGCCATGCCCGCGCAGGTCCAGCGCCACCGTGCGGGCGCCCCGCCGCTGGAAGGCGTCCAGCCATCCCATCCGCCGCCATCCCTCCAGGCGATTGGAGGCGAAGCCGTGGACGAGCAGCACCGCATGCTCGGAGGGACCGTTGGGCGCAAGGTCATCGTAGGCGATCTCGACGCCGTCGTTGGTGAAGGTGGCCATGCGCCAGCTTAGGCGCGGATCGGCGCCGGCGACAATCGATGCGCGGCTCAGTCCAGGGCGCTGACGTACGGCAGGCCGCGGTAGGCGCCGGCGGAGTCCATGCCGTAGCCGACGAGGTAGCGAGCGGGCGCTTCCCAGCAGACGAAGTCGGGCTCGATGGCGCGCCGCTCCGGCCAGGGCTTGCGGGCGAAGACGGCGGTCAGCACCTCGGCGGCGCCGGCGTCGCGGGCCAGCCGGTAGGCCTCGCTGAGCGAGAGGCCAGTGTCGAAGACGTCGTCGACGATCAGCGCCTTGCGGCCCACCAGCGGCCGCTGCAGGTCGGCGCGCACCTCGCACCGTCCTGTCGACACCCGTTCGTCCTGATAAGAGGCGAGCCAGAGGGCATCGAAGCGCACGAACCGGCCAGCGCGGGCCAGCGCCTGCATCAGGTCGGAGCAGAACCACAGGCCGCCGGTCAGCAGGCAGACCGCCACGGTCTCGTCGTCAAGGCGCGGCGCGAGCGCCTGAGCGAGCGCGTCGACCCGCGTGGCGACCTCGGCCTCGGTGAGCAGGACGGTTCCGACCGCCTTAGCCATGTTCCGCTGTCGCCGCCGGCGAGAGGGGTTGGTGCGACGAGGGTGCAGGCGTAGCCGGCGTCGCTTCCGCCGGCGCCTCCTGCGCCGCAGGCGCGGCCGGGCGGGCGGAGACGGGCGAGGTCGCCCGCTCGCCGTGCTCGCGCCCCTCGAAGCGGACTTCCAGGTCCTGCGCCGAGGCCGGCGGATCGATCAGGGTGATGGCGTAGTGGCGCCGCGCCTTGGCTGGGATCGAAGCGTCGGCCGGCCTGGCGATCTTCGCCGCCACAGGCTCGCCTGAGCCGTCAAACAGGGTGACGCGCAGTGGCGGGGAGTCCACGGGCACGCTGCGCGGATTGTAGATCGCGCCGCTGACCGAGAGCGCCGGCCGCCCGGCGAGGAACGCCGGTTGCGCCTTGACGTCGCGCTCCAGCACCAGGCCGCCGCCGGCGAGCTCGAGCCCGAGACCGGCATAGACCGGAGCGGCGCCCGGCCAGGCGCGCACGATCTGCTCGCGAAACACCACGACGCCGGCGATCAAGGCGGCGACGACGGCGGCGACGCCCGCCCAGACCAGCGGACTGCGCTGGCGTTCTTCGGATCGTCCGCGGCGCGAAGCGGCCAGCGATCCGCCCAGCGGGGCGATGATCGGCGCCGGCTCCGGCTCGACGGCCGCGATGTCCGGCTCCGCCTCTTCGGCGGCGACGGATTCCTCCTGCGGCTCGAACGCAGCCTCGGGCTCGTCCGTGGCGATCGCCTGGCCGTCGGGTCCAGTCACCCAACGGTGGCCGCAGGTCGAGCAGCGGACCTTGCGCCCCTCCGCAGGAATGCGCGATTCGTCGACGAAATAGCTGGTGGCGCACTCTGGGCAGGTCAGTATCATGAGGGCCGAATCGGACGCTCCAGCAACCTCCTCCGAGGTCGCCGATTTCGGCCCTCATGTCCAGAAACCCTATCGCCTCTCCGGCGAACGATCCTGCCGAGGTGGTTCGTTTTGACGACGTCTCGATGCGCTACGGCCGCGGCCCGGAGATCCTGCGCGATCTCAGTTTCGGGCTCGCGCCGGGATCGTTCCATTTCCTCACTGGACCGTCGGGCGCCGGCAAGAGCTCGCTGCTCAAGCTGATCTATCTCGCGACGCGCCCGTCGAAGGGCCTGATCCACCTGTTCGGCCAGGACATCGCTCACGCCGAGGCCACCGCCCGCCCTGAGCTGCGCCGGCGGATCGGCGTGGTCTTCCAGGACCTTCTGCTGCTCGATCACATGTCGGCCTTCGACAACGCGGCTCTGCCGCTTCGTATCGCCGGCCTGCGGCCCGACGACTACCGCGGCGACGTGGCCGAGCTGTTGACCTGGGTCGGTCTGGGCACCCGCATGCACGCATTTCCGCCCACGCTGGCGGGCGGCGAAAAACAGCGCCTGGCGATCGCGCGGGCCGTGGTCACGCGGCCGCAGCTCCTGCTGGCCGATGAGCCCACCAGCAACGTCGACCACGACATGGCGCTCCGTATCTATCGGCTGTTCGTCGAGCTGAACCGGCTGGGCGCGACCATCCTCATCGCCACCCACGACCAGGATCTGGTGGCCCGCTCCGGGCGTCCGGCGCTGCACCTGGAAGGCGGCAAACTCAGCCTGCGCGCGCCGCAAGGGCCGACGCTCACATGAGCGAGATGTTCGATCCCGCGCGCTGGCGGCCCGCCCCCTTTCTCCCCGAAAGCGAGACCCGCGACGGCGCCCTGGTGTTCGTGGTGGCGGTGCTCTGCTTCCTGGCCTGCATGACCGCGATCGTCGTGATCGCAGGCGACCGCGCCGCGCACGGCTGGAGCGGCCAGTTGGCCGAGCAGGCGACGGTGATCGTGCGGCCGCGCCCGGGCGAGACCCCCGACGCCGCCGCCGCCGCCGCCGCCGAGACCCTGGCGGGCGTGCAGGGCGTGGCCGAGGTGCGGGCGCTGGAGCCGGAGAAGGCCTATGAGCTGGTGAAGCCTTGGCTCGGCGACGTCGCCGACGTCGAGGATCTGCCGGTGCCCAGGCTGGTCGCAGTGACCCTCGACAAGAAGCGGCCGGCGACCGCCAACGAGTTGAAGACGGCGCTGAAGGGCGCCGGCGTCGACGGCATCGTCGACGATCACGCGCTGTGGCTGGAGGACGTGCGCCGCGCCGCGCGCATCACCCGCGGCATGGGGACGGTGATCTTCCTACTGATCGCCAGCGCAGCGGCGGCGGCCGTGGCGTTCGCCACCCGCGCGGGCCTGGCCGCGCAACGCGACGTCGTCGAAGTGCTGCACTTCACCGGCGCGGAGGATCGCTACATCTCGCAACTGTTTCAGGTCCGCTTCGCGCGCGCCGCCGCGGTCGCCGGCCTGATCGGCGCCGGCGGCGCGATGCTGGCGGGCGCGATTCTGCGGCTGATGGGCGGCAGCCAGGGCCTCACTCCGGCGCTGCCGATCGCCTGGGGCGACCTGCTGGCGGTGGTCCCCTGCCCGCTGATGGCCGCGGGCGTCGCGGCGCTGGCGGCGCGCTGGACCTCGCTCGGCCTGATCCGGGAGATGCAATGAAGTCGATCGCCGCCTTCCTGGTCCTGGCGTTGATCTGGTTCGCGGGGCTCCTGGCCTTCGCGGGGCGCGTCCAGCAGTCGACACCTGCGCCGGAGCCCGAGGCCGCAGAAGGGATCGTTGCGCTCACCGGCCCGAACTCGCAGGAACGGATCGCCGCGGCGCTCGACCTGTTGCAGGACGGCATGGGCCGGAGGCTGCTGATCAGCGGCGTCAACCGCGGCGCGACTCGCGAGGACATACGCAACCTCTCCAAGCCCGCGCGCCGGCTCTACGACTGCTGCGTCGACCTAGGCTTCATGGCGGCGGACACCGTGGGCAACGCGCGAGAGACCGCCGACTGGGCGCGCAGCATGCGCTTCCAGCGCCTGATCATAGTCACCTCCGACTACCATATGCCCCGCGCCATGCTGGAGCTTCGCGCCGTGATGCGCGAGCCGCAGTTCCAGCTCGCGACCTATGCGGTGCCGACGCCGGCGCTGAAGGCGCGAAGCTGGTGGCGCTCGCCTCGCAGCGCGCGGCTGATGGTGATGGAATACTGCAAATACCTGGCGATCCTCGGCCGCGAGGCGGTGCTGGGCCTAGGCCCGCGCGAGGCGCCGGCCGAGACGGCGGGCGCGCAACCCAAGGCCCGACCGTGATCGCCGTTCGCTCAGCCCTGTTCGTCGTCCTGTTCTATCTGTGGTCGGCAGGCGTCTCGATCGTCTGCACGCCGATCCTGCTGCTGCCGCCCTGGGCGACGCTTTGCATGTTCCGCGGCTGGAGCGCGGGCGTGCTGGCCCTGCTGCGGATCTGCGGCGTGCGGGTCGAAGTGCGCGGCCGCGAGCACATCCCCGAGGGCGCTGCGCTCGTCGCCCCCAAGCACCAGTGCATGCTGGACGTCTTCGCCCAGTTCGGCGTACTGCCCGCCTCCGCCTTCGTGATGAAGAAGGAGCTAATGTGGATCCCTTGGTTCGGCTGGTACGCCCAGCGCGTCGGCTGCATCGTCGTCGACCGGGATGCCCACTCCGCGGCGCTGCGCAAGCTGGTGCGCGAGGCCCAGGCCCGCTTCGCCGAGGGCCGGCAGGTGGTGATCTTCCCCGAAGGCACTCGCACCGCGCCCGGCGCCGACGCCGAATACAAGCCGGGGATCGCCGCGCTCTACCGGCAGATCGACGTTCCCGTGCACCCGGTGGCCACCAATTCCGGCGTCCACTGGCCGGCGCACGGCTTCCTGCGCCAGCCCGGGACCATCGTGTTCGAATACCTGGAGCCGATCCCGCCGGGCCTGAAGCGCGCCGAATTCATGCGCACCCTGCGCGAGCGCATCGAGACGGCCACGGAGAGGCTGCTCATCGAATAGGCCGCGACTAGTGGATCGCCTCGGAGGCTGAGCGGTCGCCGATGCAAGCCCACAGCGAGGCCGTCGACGCGAGGTTCCGATCCGGGATCGGCATGCGCGCTCGCAGCGCGTCGTCGAACCGGCCGTCGACCCTCAGGCTGACCGAGAGCCCGGGGACCGCATCCGCGCCATGGAACTGGTTGACGGTGTCGAACCAGGCGCTGTGGCCCTGGACGTAGGCCTTCTCGCCCGTCGTCTTGTCCATCATGTAGAACGGCTTCACGAGGTTCGTCCTGAGCCAGATGAACTCGTGGGAGAGCTCGATCTTGTCGTGATCCCGATGCGGGGTGACCGGGCTGCCGCCGAAATCGTACATGACGAGGATCCGGCCGGTGGACTGGAACGGCAGGCTGCGCGCGAACGCCAGCACCTCGGAGAATTCTTCGGCATGCTCCGAAGGCTTCCAGAGCCCTTGCTGGTCGAGATCGAAGTAGTCGGGGGTCCCGCCCTTCGTGTTGCGGGTGAGTTCGATCATCTTCGAGCCCGGCAGGCGGTCGCCCAGCACCTTCAGCGTGTAGGGGCCGGTCCAGAACTTGCCATCGGCGGTGCGGCGTTCGAGGCGTTCGCGCAGATATCCGTCCAGCCGCTTGAGCCGATCGAGATCGATAAAATTGTCGAGCGACTTGTAGGACGGGTAGACGATCCTCGGGTCGACCCACGCCTGCTCGAGCCGCCGACGCGACTCTTCCAACATTGAGCTGTCCCGCAACGCGCGCAGCTTTTCCCGGACGTCGTCGCCAAGCGACTGCAGCCGCGTGCGGACCCTGGCCTTCTTGCGAAGCTCGGTGAACAGACCCGCCATCCACGCGCCTCCCAGCCGGTGACGCTAGCGAAAACGCGCAAGGATGCAAAAAGTCCGGCAGGCCTGCAGCCCAACCTATCCCAGGCGGGCTTGTCGTGATCGAGGTGGTGTCAGCACCCCGATCGGCGCGTGCCACAGCTCAGCCTTTCGGCGACGGCGGAGCTCATCGCCGAGCGCGGTAGCAGGCGGCGCTGCGCTCATTGTTCGAACTGAAGGACGTCGCGGGCGAGACGGCCGTCCTCCATTTCGGCCCCACGATGCCGGCGACCTTGCTGTTCCCGCGGTAGCGGCTTTCGCCCGGCCGGCCCCGAAGCTAGGGTCGTGGGCGACCGTCCAGCGTCGGGTGCGCGGCGGGCCGGCATTGGGAGGCGACGATGAAGCTGGAAGGCGGCTGCTATTGCGGCGCGGTGCGTTACGTCAGCAGGCGAACCCGTGATGCGCGCCCAGTGCCATTGCCGCGAGTGCCAGTACATCACCGGCGGCGGCCCCAACTTCTGCGTGATGATGCCCGCCGACGGCTTCAGCTACGTCAAGGGCGCGCCGAAGGGCTTCACTCGCAGCGACCTGCCCAAGGCGGTGACCCGCGAGTTCTGCCCGGACTGCGGCACTCATTTGACGACCCGTCCGCCCGGCCTGCCGATGCTGGTGGTCAAGGTCGGCACGCTCGACGATCCCGCGCCGCACGGCCCGCAGATGGCGATCTTCACCATCGACAAGCAGCCCTTCCACGTCATCGCCGACGGAGTGCCCGCTTTCGAGCGCTTTCCAGGCTGACTCGCGGCGGAGCTCTATCTAGTCTCGCCTCAAAGAAGCCGCTCAGGCGAGGCGATGACGGCTCGATCCAAGTGGAGGATTATCGATGTCGACGGCTGAGCGGACGATTGAACGCCCTGCGGCGGCCGATCCGGGGACCGCGTGGCGGCCTGACTGCGTCCCGGTCGCGCCCTACTACGAGCCCGCCTACGTCGCGCTCGAACGCGAGAAGCTCTGGCCCAAGGTCTGGCTGATCGCCTGTCGCGAGGAGGAGATTCCCAACGTCGGCGACTTCGTGAACTTCG
>Ga0207650_10000065_pt1 | contig 140452 bp, 127 predicted proteins | sample KBSS63metaG_FD_184325 | JGI IMG/M metagenome (GOLD analysis project Ga0207650, IMG submission 184325) | Switchgrass rhizosphere microbial communities from Kellogg Biological Station, Michigan, USA - KBS S6-3 metaG (SPAdes) (version 2) | ecosystem: Host-associated > Plants > Roots >...
GTTCGACGAGGCCAACCTGCGCCTGCAGGAGACCCGTATCGAGTCCTGGGGCGGCTGGTACTGGATCACCATGAGCCCGGACATCGAGCCGCTGCTCGACTACCTCGGCCCGATCCCGAAGATCATGAAGCACTTCGACCTCGAGGGCCTGCGCTTCGCCTGGTACAAGACGCTTCACGCGCCGGTGAACTGGAAGGTCGTCGCCGACGCCTTCAACGAAGGCTATCACGCGCGCGGCACCCATCCGCAGGTCGGCGCCCAGCTTCCCTGGGAGACGCGCACCCAGGCGCACGGCAAGCACTCTCAGTTCTGGCATCCGATCCCGGGCGCCGAGCCCAAGCCTCCGGCCGACCCCCCGGTGGGCGTGTCCGCCACGGTCGCCTATCACGCGGCCATGCAGCAGTCGCGCGACATGCTGAAGTCGTTGGTCTCAGACCACCTAGTCGCCACGGCCAAGGAAGCCATCGACGTGTTGCCGGCAGACACCCCGATCACCGACGTCATCGGCTGGGTGCATCACAACCATCGCCGAGTGCTGGAGGAGACTGGCGCGCGCTGGCCCGTCGACCTGACGCCGGAGGACATGGCCGTCGCCGGCACCGACTGGCACGTCTTTCCCAACACGCTGTTCCTGCCCGCAGCCGACAGCATGCTGTGGTACCGGATGCGCCCGCACCCGACTAACCCGACCGAGTGCTTCTTCGACATCTGGTGCCTGGAGCGCTACGCCGAAGGCAAGGCTCCGCCGCTGCAGCGGGACTACTACGACACGCTGGAAGCCTTCCGCGGCGAGAACCCGTTCCTGGAGCAGGACTTCGGCAACCTGATCGCCGTGCAGAAGGGCGTGCAGTCCCGGAGCTTCCCCGTCATGCGGACGAGCCCGGTGCAGGAGATCCCCGTCTCCAACTTCCACAAGGTGCTCGCCGAGTACTACGCGAAGCCTTAGCGCACGGAGGGCCGCTCAGGCGCTGAGCGCGTGCTCGCGATGCTCGACCATCACCAGCAGGCGCTCCATCGCGGTGTCGCGCACCCCCTCTTCGCGCAGGTGGTGCACCAGGTCGCGCAGGTATTCGATGTTGGGCCCGGAGAGTCCTCGGGCGCCGGCGATCAGCTCGGCCTGCCGCTCCAGGCTGAGCGTCCCGGCCCACTGTGCGTGACGTACGTCGGAGAGGAAGACGAGGGCTTCGACGCGGCGCCCGTCCGCCAGCCGCACCGCACGGCGCGCCTCAATGTAGGTCTCGGTCGGTTGCTCGCGCTCCAACAGATAGGCGTAGACCTCCGGCCAGTCGCTCTCGGCTGCGCGGAAGGCCGCGCCGCGCGTCGCTCCGCCGGGCGCCAGGCCCAGCACCAGGCCCGGCCGCTCGTAGGTGCCCCGGTGGTGCACCGAATAGATGCAGAAGGCGCGCCGCCGCCCGTGCAGGGTGGCCGCCGCCCGCTCCTGATATGGAAAGCCCGGCCGCCACATCAGCGAGCCGTAACCGAAGACCCAGCGCTCGTCCGCCATCCCGCCCCGCGCTATGTAGGAAGCCATGTCTCTGCCCGATCCGCCGACCGCCGGCAAACCCCGCAGGCTAGGTCTCTACATTCCCTTCGCCCTGCTCGTCGTCGCCGCACTGGGCTGGACCGGTTTTTGGTTGTGGGCGCGCGGCCAGTTGCAGACGCAGATGGACGGCGCTTCCGCCCAGCTCTCGCGCGCCGGCTACCAGGTCAGCTGGAGCCGCCGGACGATCGGCGGCTTTCCGTTCCGCATGGACGTCGTGCTGAGCGACGTGCGCATCCGCGAGCCGTCCGGCTGGGGGCTGCAGGCGCCCCAGCTCGAGGGCGAGTCCTTCGCCTACGCGCTCGGCCACTGGATGTTGGCAGCGCCCCAGGGGCTGACCTTCGTGCGCCCGTCTGGCGGCGCCGTCGCGGTGACCGGCAAAGTCCTTCGCGCCAGCCTCGGCGGCCTCGACAAGCATCCACCTACCTTCTCCTTCCAGGGCGAAGGCTTGGCCTTCCAGCCCGCTGCGGGCGCCGAGCCCTTCTTCCTCACCGGGGCCGACCTCGCCGAGTTTCACCTGCGCGCCGGGCCGAACGACGAGGGGGGCGTGTTCGGCCGTGTCGATAAGGGCAAGGCGCGGCTCTCCGGTGTCTTCGGCCGCATCGCCGGCGACAAGCCGGTGTCGATCGTCTGGAACTCCACACTGTCGAACATCACCGCGTTCGCGGGCGCGGACTGGCCCGACGCCGTGCGCCGCTGGTCGGAAGCCGGCGGGCGGCTGACGGTGCGCGCGGGCAGCAAGGTCACCGCCGGCGACGCTCAGATCGAGGCGCGGCAAAGCCAGCTCTCCGTCGGCCGCGACGGTCGGCTGCGCGGGGTGCTGCAGGTGGCGCTCCGCCAGGCGCCGCGGGCTCTGGGCGCCATGGCCGAGACCGGCGCGGTGCCCGACACCGCGGCGGACGCGGCGAGCGTGGTGGCGAGCGCGCGGCAGGAGGGCGACGTCGCCCAGGCGACGCTCAACTTCGAGGCGGGTCTGACGACGCTAGGCCCGGTGGCGCTCGGCCCGGCGCCCAGGGTTTACACCCCGAAGTAGCCGCGGCGCGAGCCTTCAGCCGCCCAAGCCTCTCTCCCTCAAAAGCTGCCGAACGGCGGCGGCGGCCTCGGTGGTGGCGTCGATGCGGGGTCGCGGCGGAAGCCCGGTCCATGCGCCGTCGAGGATTCGCGCGAAGCCCCGGCTGACCAGGTTGTCGACGAAAGCGCGGTGCACGCGCCGGAGAGGCGGCGTGAAGATCTCCACCGGATGCGGCGTCGCCAACGCCTCGGAAACCATCGAGGTGCTGTCGCCGGTCACCACCAGGCGATCGGCCAGCGCCAGGATGCCCAGATAGGGGTTGTCGCCCTCCCGGGTCCAGGTCCAGAAGCCCGCAGGGTCCTGCACCGCCGCTCCGGCGAACAGGCTGATCACCGCGTCCGGCGTGCGCCGAGAGGGCGCCACCACCACCCCGCCGCCGCTCGCCGCCTGCAGCCTACGCACGCCGTCGAGCAGCGCCTGCCCTTCCTCCAGCCCGAACGGCGCGCGCACCGCCGGCCCGCCGATCACCACGCCGATCAGCGGCCGGGGCATGTGCGCCAGCCGCGCGCGCCAGGCGTCCGCCGCGGCGGCCAGGCGCGCCGGCGTGACGTCGTGCAAGGCGGTGGCGACCTTCACCACGTTCGGCCCTTCGACCTTGTCGTGCTGCATGGCGACGATCAGGTCGAAGTCGCCCGCGCCGGTGCGCGGGTCCTGCACGTGCACCAGCAGCGGAGCGCTCTGCGCGCGTCGCCGCGCCGCACGCGCGAGCAGGGCCGAGCGCCGGCCAGAGGAGACGATGAGATCGGGCCAGGGCGCGACGAGCGGGTCGCTCTCGCGCGTCAGGCCTCGGAGGATCAGTTCGCCGGACGGGAGGTTGCGCCAAGGCGGCCGCGACAGGACCACCTTCTCGATGACCGTCTCGGCGACCGCGACGGCGAGGCCGCGAGCCTGGGTGCGCATGCCCGCCTCGCCAGTGGTGAGCGCCCAGGCCGTCAGTCCGCGCCCCTGCCCGCTCAATGCCGCCGCCCTGTTCTGCCTCCGCTCCAACTAGAGCGCGTCGGGCGTCGGCCGCAAGGCGCTCAGGCGACCGCGCGCATGGGCGCCGCACCGCCGCGCTTCGCACCGCCCGCCTGGCCCAGGCGGTACTCAATGACGCCGCGCCACCCCAGGCCCTTGTAGGTCTCGTAGCCCGGGGTTAGCGCATGGGCGACGAGGCGCTCGCCGTCGACGAAATAGCCGCGCGGCGAGCGCTCCTCGCCAAGGTCGTAGGTCTCGGTGAGCACGCCGGCGCCATCGGACGCGGCGATCACCCGGCCACGGCCGTCAAGCAGCATCACCCGCGCGCTCTCCTTCTCTTCCTCAGAAAGCCCGACGCCCTCGACCACGGTCGCAGCTTGCGGCGCCCAGTCGAAGAAGATGCCGAGCGCCCCGAGCGCCTGGCCGTCGGCCTGCGCGCCCTTGCGGATGGCGGTGGCGTAGGTGGCGACCGGCGCTCCGCCCAGCGCGACCGAGCGCTCCACGTCGCCCACCACATAGGCGTCGCCGTCGCGGGTGCTCATCGCCTCGCGGAACCAGCTCTCACGCGAAACGTCCAGACCGGCCACGCTCGGGTAGGTCTGCGGTCGACCGTTCGCCACCACCCGGCCGGACGCGTCGACCACCCAGAGGTCAAGATAGACGGTGTAGGAGCGGAGGATCGTCGCCAACCGGTTCGAGGCATGGCCGGCCTGGTTCGGCCCGGGCGTCTCCAGCGCCTCGACCACAGAGCTGTCGGTAGCCCACCAGCGCACATCGCATGAGCGTTCGTAGAGGTTGCGGTCGATGATCTCGACGGCGTTGAGGGCGATGTCCTGCAGCCGCGCGCCGCGGAAGTTGACCAGCATCTCCCCGCCGATGGTCTCGATGCGGGCGACGTTGGCCTGAACCTCCGAGCGCAGTTCCTGCGCCACCTCGGTGATGTGGTCCGAGACTGAGCCCATCTCGTGCGCGACGACGCCGAACGCCGCCCCCGAGGCGCCGGCCCGCGCGGCCTCGATGCGCGCGTTCAGCGCCAGCAGCCGCGTCTGACGCATGATCGTCTCGATCTGCGAAATCTTCTCGCTGGTCACGCGCGAGACTTGCAGCGCAAGCCCCAGAATATCGTCCTGCATCGAGCCCTCCGACCGCTACGCTGAGCAAATCGCGTGGCCAGAAGTTAAACAGACGCTAATGAATGAAATCCAGGAAATATTGACGCGAATATCAAAAGGTTACTGGGGCTAGATCAACACAACCACTGGTCTGCAGGCTAAAAAAAGACGCATCGTCAAAAGCATAATTTATAGACATCGGCCGAGATAATTGCCCTGGAATTACGCGCATTTCTCGCCCAGCAGTTTATACTTTCAACATTCACGCGAAAGTTTAGCTTGGCGCGAATTCCCACAACACGCGCCGCAGCTTGACGAAGCCGCGCGGCTGGGAATGGCCCCAGCCTGGCTCGCCTGGAGGCCGAGAAAGGCCGTCGGAAGTGGGCCTCTAGGATCCGAACGGCTCGCGCCGTGGGCCCGAAACGAGGCCAGCCCACCAGGCCGTCGTACGGACCCGCTTCGCCATCGCCGGGCGCGCAGAGTCGCTTCTCCAGAACATACTTCAATAAATACAGTCGCTTCTCACGATTTCCTCGCTAATCCCGCGCGCCTGGAGCACACACTGGATGGGCGGATCGTGGACTTCTGTCACGAGGCCGCTGGCATCGCATCCATTCGCCAGCTACAAAACACGCACGGCTCGTCACAAGGGACGGCCGGGGCGTCGATGGACGGCGCAGAATTTATACTGGTTAGGTCACGCGAATGTCGACGGGCACGGTCAAGTGGTTCAACACCGCTAAAGGCTTCGGATTCATACAACCTGACGATGGCGGCTCCGACGTCTTCGTCCACATCTCGGCGGTGGAACAGGCAGGCCTGCACGCGCTGAACGAAGGGGATCAGGTCCAGTTCGAACTGGAACAAGATCGTCGCTCCGGCAAGCTGTCCGCAGGCCAGCTGGTCGTGACCGGCCAGGGCGCCGCTCCGGCCCGCCGTCCGGGCGGCGGCGGCTTCGGCGACCGTCCGCCGCGCGGCGGCGGCTTCGGCGGCGGCGACCGCTACGGCGACCGTGGCGGCTTCGGCGGCGGTGGCGGCGGCAGCCGCCAACCCGGCGCGATCGCGGGCTCGGGCTCGGGCACCGTGAAGTGGTTCAACCCGACCAAGGGCTTCGGCTTCATCCAGCCGGAAGGCGGTGGCCAGGACGTGTTCGTCCACATCAGCGCCGTCGAGCAGGCTGGCCTGCGCGGTCTGAACGAAGGCCAGCTCGTGGCCTTCGATCTCGAGCAGGACCGTCGCAGCGGCAAGACGTCGGCGACCAACCTGCGAGTGATGGGCTAACCACTCAGGCTTCCCTCCCCCGCAACGCGGGGGAGGGAGTCAGCCAAACAGCCCCGCCAGCAGGTTGATCGTCAGCGCGACGATCACCGTATTGAAGGCGAAGGCGAACAGCGCGTGCACGGTGTTGAGCCGGCGCAGCGAGCGGCTGGCGATCGCCACGTCCGCCGTCTGCGACGCAACGCCGATGATCACCGCGAAATGCAGAAAATCCCAGTAGTCGGGCGCTTCGTCCTCCTCGCCAGGGAAGCGTAGGCCGCCAGCATCCCCGTCGCCGCGCGGCGAGCGGTCGTAGTAGCCGTGCGCGTAGTGCAGCGCGAACATCAGATGCACGGTGAACCACGAAGCCGCGACGGTCGCGAAGGCCAGGCCGACGCGCAGGATCCGCTCCAGGCCGTGAACGCTCTTCGCGGCTGAGAGCTCCAGCGCGATCGCGCCGATAGCCGCGATAGCGGCGACCAGCACCACGGCCAGGATGACCGCCCGCCCCTCGTCGTCCTCGGCCGCGCGCACGCGCATGGCTTCGGGAACGCCGCCGGCCATGCTCCAGAGGCTCGTCGCGGCGAAGCCGATGCAGAAGATGTTCCAGCCGACGATGGCCGAGGTCAGCGGCTGCAGGTTCGCCGCCCAGCACCCCAGCGCCACGAGCGTCCCGCCCACGAAGGCGATGACGAGCCTGGGTCGGGCGGCGAACGGTCCGAACCAGGTGGGGAGTTTCATTTCGAGCCTAAGCGGCCGCCTGCAGCAGCGGGTCTAGCTTTCCCTCCCGCTCCAGCGCCATCATGTCGTCGCAGCCGCCGATGTGGCGGTCGCCGACGAAGATCTGCGGGAATGTGGTCCGGCCGGAGCGCTGCATCATTTCCTGGCGCTTCTCGGGATCGAAGCCAGCGTCGATCTCGGTGAAGGAAGTTCCCTTCTCTTCCAGCAGCGCGACGGCGCGGACGCAGTAGGGGCAGTAGGCGCGGGTGTAGATGGTGACGTGGGTCATGGGCGAGCGATCAGCGATCTCCAACGGACGACTTCATATGGTGAGTCCTGCCGCCTCTTTAACCCGTGCGACGATGGCCACATCGACGCGGATCGCCCCTGCCGCCTTCAACGCTCGCGCGCAGCCTTCCAGCGTGGCACCGGTGGTCATGACGTCGTCGACCAGGAGGATGCGTCGGCCCTCGACCTGGGCCGCGCGACGGGCCGACACCTGGAACGCGCCCGCCAGGTTGCGTCGCCGCCCTGACCCGGATTTGCCGGCCTGGGTCTCGGTCGCCCGACGCCGCACAAGAGCGTCGGGCAGATAGCGAACGCCGCTTTGGGCGGCGAGCGGTCGGGCGATCTCCGCCGACTGATTGTAGCGCCGCCGCAGCAGCCGCAGCCGGTGCAACGGCACGGGCGCGATGGCGTCGGCTTCCTCGAGCAACTCCGCCGCCGCGCGCGACAGCCAGCGGGCGAACATCGGCGCCAGGTCGGTTCGATCGGCGTGCTTGAGCTTGAGGATCGGCTCGCGCGACACCTCGTCGTAAACGCAGGCCGCGCGGGCGGCGTCGAAGCCGCGCGGATGCTCCATGCACGCTGGGCAGCGCACGCCCGGCCCTGGATCGTACTCGAAGGGCGCGGCGCAGCCGTCGCACACCGGGCCGTCGAGGAAATGGACGCGCGACCAGGCCTCCACGCTCAAGCCGTGCGAGCCGACCATCGCCTCACCATCAAGGCTTTCGCGCGGAAAGATCAGGTCGAGCGCGCCGCGGACAAGCGATCGGCCAGCCAGTGCGCGCTTCCATTCCGCGCCGAAATGGCCATCTTCCGCGCCCATGTCCGCCCCGCCCCGCCTGTTCGACCGCGCCCTTCACCGCAAGCGTCTCGAGCGCGCGGCGGCGGGCTTCGCCCAGGCCGACTTTCTCAAGCGCAGAGCCGCCCAGGACGTCGCCGAGCGGCTGGAGCCGATCATGCGCGACTTCGCCGTGGCCGTCGACATTGGCGCCCGCCACGGCGCCTTCCGCGAGGCGCTGGCGCAGAGCGAGGCGGCCAGCCGCGTCGGCCTGCTGATCGAGACGGACCTGTCATCGGGGATGCTGGCCAGGCGCAAGGGTCCGCGCATCGTCGCCGACGAGGAGCGCCTGCCCTTCGCCGAGTGCAGCCTCGACCTGGCAGTCTCGACGCTGTCGCTGCACTGGACCAACGACGTGGTCGGCGCGCTGATCCAGATCCGCCGCGCGCTGAAGCCCGACGGCCTGTTCATCGGCGCCCTTCTGGGCGGGGTGACCCTGACCGAGCTTCGCCAGTCGCTGGTGGCTGCGGAGGCCGAGATCCTCGGCGGCGCCGGCAGCCGCGTCTCGCCGTTCGCCGACGCCTCGGACGCGGCGGGCCTGCTGTCGCGCGCGGGCTTCGTCCAGCCGGTCGCCGACGTCGACCGCGTGACCGTCAGCTACGCGCACCCGCTGAAGCTGCTGGCCGACCTGCGCCAGATGGGCGAGACCAGCGTGCTGGCCGAGCGCCACCCCCGCGCGCTGACCCGCACCCTGCTGGGCCGCGCTTGCGAACTTTACGCCGAGCGGTTCGGCGGGCCGGACGGGCGCGTGCCGGCGACCTTCGAGATCCTCACCCTGACCGGCTGGGCTCGGCAGGCCTAACGCGCCGGAGAGGCCGTCCCTTAACCATGTGCAAACGCTCGCCCGCCAACAGTGGCGTGGGCGGCGCGCGCGGATGCGGGCGCCTCGGGGGGCTTCCTTCGAGCGGGGAGTCGGACGTGCGAACCAGGACATTGAGGGGCTTCGGGATCGCCGGAGCCATGCTGTTGACGCTGGCGGGCTGCGCCACCGATGCGCCGAGGCAGGCCGCATCCGGCCAGGACAAGCCTGCGCCCGCGCCGGAGGTCTCCGAGCGCATGGAGGCCCAGGCCATGGCCTTCGAAAGCTTCATGCGCAACGCCCGCAGCATCGATCCAGCCTTCGCCAAGGGGGCCGACGTCAGCCAGGCGCTACAGGTCGGCGCGAGCCACGAGCCTCGCCAGTTCGAGGCCGGCATGGTGGCCTATGGCGCGATGGCGGCCATGCAGGAACCGGGCTTCGTGAGCGGCGTGCAGCGCGCCGGCCGCAGCGGCGACCTTGCCCGCCGCATCGCTGCCGATCCGAGCGTCGCGCTCGAGCTGCCCGGCGGCCGCGCCGCCGCCGGCCGCGCCAGCGCTGCGCTCTCGCGCCAGGCCGAAGGACTGAACGCCGCCGGCGCCCGGGTGAAGAAGGCGGCTTACTCCGTCCAGCGCCAGCCCTGGTCGAAAGCCAAGGTTTCCAACCCCAGTGGCCGGCTGGCGCAGGTGAAGCGCATTTCCACCCTCGCCTATCGGCCCGAGAGCGGCGACGCGGCTCATCTGCGCGAGGCGGTGGCCGGCGGCGGCCGCGGCGGCGGCGCGCCCAGTCCCCTGATCACCCGCGCCGTCGCGCTGGCGGCGTTGAGCGCGCTTGGCGACGAGAGCCGTGGCCGGGCGCTGACCGCTTCAGAGCCTCGCACCGGCTCGTGCCTGCGCCTCGCCAAGCTCAACCTCTACCAGTGCCTTGCCAGCGCTGGTCCCTACTACGAGGACATCTACTGCCTGGGCCAACACGCGATGATGGAGACCAGCCGCTGCGTCGCCGACGCCACCCGAGACCCTGTCCGCCGCAGCCCGATCACGAAGGCGAGCTATACGCGCAGAGAATAGCGTTCTTCCCCCCGCAAAAACGGCGGCAGGGGGACCACGCGCCGCAGAGCGCGTGGTGGAGGGGGCAGGCCCCAGCAGTGGGTCGCCGGAAAGGCGGTGAGCCGCGGGGCGCATAGCGCTGCGCCCAGTGGCTTTCCCCCTCCACCACCCGCTCTTCGCTACGCTCGGCGTGCGGTCACCCTCTCCCGCTCCAGCGGGCTAGGAAGGCGTCAGATCAGGTCGCGCAGCCACGCCACCAGCGGCTCGTCCGCCGGCGGCATCGGATAGTCGCCGAGCTTGTTCGGCTTCACCCAGGCCATCGCCTTGTGCTCGCGGTTCTGCAATTGCCCTTCCCACTTCCGCAGCAGATAGAGCGGCATCAGCAGGTGGAAGGTTTCGTACTCGTGGCTGGCGAAAACGAAGGGCGCGAGACAGGCCTTGGCGACCTGGATGCCCAGTTCCTCGTCCAGTTCGCGGATCAGGCAGGCCTCCGGCGTCTCGCCGGCCTCGACCTTACCGCCGGGGAATTCCCAGAGGCCAGCGAGTTGCTTGCCCTCAGGGCGCTGGCAGATGAGCACTCGCCCGTCGATGTCGATCAGGGCGGCGGCGGCGACGAGGACGATGGGCTTTCCAACCATGCGGTTCCATCCTCGGCCTGCGGCCAAAAGGCAACAGCCCGGGGCAAAGCTGCGTCCGCAGGTTGACATCCGTGCCGTATCCGACCATTTGGCTCGTGTGCTGGTATCAGACCGGCGCTATCGGCGCTCCAGCCGCGTGGGGCCTCCTAGTCGAGGCTCAGCCTGTCGAGCGCAGAGATTGCATAAATCGCCCATCACGCGGGGCGCTTCCCAACGAACCCGCGTCCCGCGCCCCCGGAGAAAGCCGGCTGGGCGTTCGGCGCGCATCTTCGAAAGACATCGCTTGACCCAATTCACCGACCTCGGCCTCGCCAAACCTCTGCTCAAGGCGCTGGCCGATGAAGGCTACACCCAGCCCACGCCGATCCAGGCGCAGGCCATTCCCGGCGTGATGGAAGGCCGCGACCTGCTGGGCATCGCCCAGACCGGCACCGGCAAGACCGCCGCCTTCGCGCTGCCGATCCTGCATCGCCTGGCCGAGAACCGTCAGTCCGCGCCCCGGCGCAGCTGCCGCGTGCTGGTGCTCTCCCCCACCCGCGAGCTCGCCACCCAGATCGGCGAAAGCTTCAAGGCCTACGGCAAGCACCTGGGCGTGTCGGTCGCCGTCGTCTTCGGCGGCGTGAAGTACGGCGGCCAGATGCGCGCCTTGGCGCCCGGCGTCGACGTGCTCGTCGCCACGCCCGGCCGCCTGATCGACCACCTGCAGGAGAAGACCATCAGTCTCGACGGCGTCGAGACCTTCGTGCTCGACGAGGCCGACCAGATGCTCGACATGGGCTTCATCGTGCCGATCCGGCGGATCGTGAAGTTCCTGCCCAAGCGCCGTCAGAACCTGTTCTTCTCCGCCACGATGCCGGCCGAGATCGAGAAGCTGACCGGCGAGATCCTCAACCCGAACCCGCTGAAGGTGTCGGTGACGCCTGCCGCCACCACGGTGGAGCGGATCAACCAGCGCGTCCTCTTCGTCGAGCAGCTGCGCAAGCGAGCCCTCTTGGCCGAGCTGTTCGACGACACCGGCTTCAAGCGCGTGATCGTCTTCACCCGCACCAAGCGCGGCGCCGACCGGGTCGCCAAGGGCCTGGAGCAGGTGGGCGTCGACGCGGTGTCGATCCACGGCGACAAGAGCCAGGGCCAGCGCGAGCGGGCGCTGGCAGCCTTCAAGGCCGGCGGCGTCCGCGCCCTGGTGGCCACCGACATCGCCGCACGCGGCATCGACATCGACGCGGTGAGCCATGTCGTGCAGTTCGAGCTGCCGAACGTGCCGGAGGCCTATGTGCACCGCATCGGCCGCACGGCGCGCGCCGGCGCCGACGGCTCGGCGGTCGCCTTCTGCGCCGACGACGAACGGGGCCTGCTCAAGGACATCGAGAAGGTGACGCGCCAGCGCATCCCCTCGTTCGACCGCCGCAACGATCGCCACCTCGGCGCGGCGATCGCCGCCATGCCCGATCCGGGCGGCAAGCCCGAGCGCCCGCCGCAGCAGAAAACTCAGCCGCACCGCGGCGAGCACAAGCCCAAGCGCAACCGCAACCACGCTCAGCCCAAGGCCACCGAGCCGCATCACCACCGCCACGACGGCGGCCAGCGCGCCGCCGGCGACGCCAAGCCCGCCTCGCGGGGACCCCGCCGTCGCGGCGGTGGCGGCGGTGGCGGCGGTGGCGGCGGCGGCGGCGGCCGCAGCGGGGTGTGGTCGAACCGCTAATGCACAGCTTCTGCCCCGCCGGGGCAGAAGGATTGAGGCGTGACCGCGGCCGTGGTGAGATCCTAAGACAGCTTTGGCGTGGCGCCCGACTCACGGGCGTCTGAAGCGCACGAAGGCGGCGACTTTTGGAGCGTGCTTGCCATGCGGTTCACGGTCATCCTCCTCGCTCTGGTGCTGACCGCCTGCAGCAGGGGCGCGGGAAGCGGCGTGTCTCCGAGCCAGCGATCGAACGGCGGGCTCGTCTTCTTCGACGACTTCAACGGCTCGGCGCTCGATTCCGCCTGGACCGTCGTTCGCCGCCGCGGCCCCGCCTCGCAGAAGGAAAACGCGTGCAATACGCTCGACGCGGTGGCGGTGTCCGGCGGCAGCGTCAACATCACCACGTCCGCCAAGCCGGCCACGTGCGACGACGCGGTGACGCGGCCGGCGCGCCTTCCCTATACCTCCGGCGACATCCAGTGGACGAACACCAGCTTCACCTACGGCACGGTGGAGATACGCGCGAAGTTGCCACCGTCAGACAGCAGGACATGGCCGGCGATCTGGCTGCTCGGCGCCAACTGCCAGGCCGCCAACCTCGTCAACGGAGCGGAAGGCGTTCCCTTCAAGGGCTGCGCCGCGCAAGGCGATGCCGGGTATCAGGAAATCGACATGGTCGAGTGCGACGGCCGTGGCTGGTGTCATATGGTGCTGGCGCAGGGCCGTAACGGCTGGGGCCCGCTCTGCCAGTTCCCTGTCAGCGACGAGTTCCACGTCTTCAAGCTCGTCTGGACCCCTTCGACGGTTTCGCTCTCGCTCGATGGCGCGGCGCCCGTCTGCAGCTTCCCGAACACCTCCCTCAAGCGTCCGATGTTCCTGATCATGCAGACCCAGACCACCGAGCCCGGCGGACTTGGGCCGCCCGACGACGCCAAGCTGCCGACAACCTTCCAAATCGACTATGTGAAGGTGACCCAGCCTTAGCGTTCAGGGCCGGAGGCGGCGCCCGTCACCGCGCCCAGCCAGGCCAGGTAGTCCGCGTCGCCCGCAGCGATCGGCAGGGCGATGATCTCCGGCGTGTGGTAGCTGTGCATGGCGCGGATGCGGCCGCGGAGGATCTCGAACAGCTCGGCCCGGGTCTTGATCAGCAGCAGTTGCTCGGGCTCGCGCTTCACCTGGCCCTGCCAGAGGTAGCGGCTGCGAATCGGCACGATCTGAACGCAAGCGGCCAGATCGTCGGCGAGCAAGGCCTCGGCGATCGCCTCTGCCTCGTCGTCGGTCGCCGTGGTGGTCAGCACGGTGAGGAAGCCGGTCATGCCCGCCCCCTCAGCTGCGGTAGTCGCCGTTGATCTCGATGTAGCGCTTGGTGAGGTCGCAGGTCCAGACGCTGGCGGTCGCGCGGCCGACGCCGACGTCGACCGTCACCTCCGGATCCTGGCGCTTCATGTAGGCGCTCATCTTGGCTTCGTCATAGCTGGGCGCGACCAAACCGTCGTGCGCCGCCTGCAGGTCGCCGAACTTGACGCTCAGGCTGTCGCGGTCGATTGGCTCGTCGGCCTTGCCCACCGCCATGACGATGCGGCCCCAGTTGGCGTCCTCGCCGGCGAAGGCGGTCTTCACCAGCGGGCTGTCGGCGATCGAGCGGGCGATCTTGCGCGCCGAGGCCGCGGTCTCGGCCCCGGTCACCGTGATCTTGATGAACTTGGTCGCACCTTCGCCGTCACGCACCAGTTGGTGGGCGAGGCTGGTCAGCACCTGCTCCAGCTTGTCGCGGAAGTCGGCCAGCCGCCGGTCGCCCGCGCGGCCGATCTTCGGCGCTCCGGACGCGCCGGTGGCGAACAGCAGCAGCGTGTCGTTGGTGGAGGTGTCGCCGTCGACCGTCACCGCGTTGAAGGTGTTGCGGGTGTAGAGGCTGGCCAGGTTCTGCAGCGCGGTCGGCGAGATCGCCGCATCGGTGACCACGAACGCCAGCATGGTCGCCATGTCAGGCGCGATCATGCCCGAGCCCTTGCAGATGCCGCCGATCCGCACCTTGGTCCCGTCGATGTCGGCCTCGGCGAAGGCGCCTTTGGGGAAGGTGTCGGTGGTCATGATGGCGCGCGCGGCGGCGGGCCAGTTGTCGGCCTTCAGCTTCTGCTCGATCTCCGGCAGCCGGTGGACGATCTTGGCCTCGTCCAGCAAGACGCCGATCACGCCGGTCGAGGCCACCATCACGTCGCGCTGGCGGCAGTCGAACCGCTTGCCCACCGCCGAGGCCAACCGACGCACCGCATCCGCGCCCGGCCGGCCCGTGAAGGCGTTGGCGCAGCCGGCGTTGACCACCAGGGCGCGCACCCCCTCGCCCTTGGTCGCCTCCAGGTGCCGGCGGCACCAGTCGACCGGGGCCGAGCCCACGGTCGAGCGGGTGAAGACGCCGGCGCAACTCGCCCCTTCCGGGAAGCTGATCACCAGCAGGTCTTCGCGGTCGTGCTTGTAATAGCCGGCGCGGCCGGTGGCGATCTGCGCGCCGGCGATCGGCGGCATGCGCGGAAACGGGACGGCGAGCGGCGAGACCGGCATCGCGCCCTTGCCGCCGGCGCCAGACGGGCTCAGAGACGTCGCGGCGGCCTCGCCGAACTGCCGCGCCTGCCTGTCCGCCCGCTTCAGCGCAGCCCGCTTCAGCGCGCTCGTCAACGGGTCGAAGGCGCGCTCCAGCGTCTGGCCCACCACCTCGACGGGCTTGGCGGCCGCGCTTTTCCGGGTCGGCTTGCGGGTCATGAGGCCCCCTGGCGTAGCGTTGACGGACCTGAAGCTTGCCGCGAAGCAACCCCAAGCGGATCTGCCCGTCCCCTAGCGATTTAAGCTCGCCAGTGCAAAGTTTCCCGTCTGGCAGGCGACCTAACCATGATGATCTGCAATCGGTTAGGGACGCCGGCCCTACGGTTGCGGGATGCCTGGCAACCTCACCTCCGAGAGGACCCATTCGCGGGCTCTCCAGAAGAGCGCCGAGGAGCCGATTGTCGATCCTCGCGCAGTGAGAGCCTGGCGACTGCCGTTAACCCAGCTGACGGTGCTGACCTCGCCCGAAGAGCGTGCGCCCGCCTCGCCCATGGTGATGATGAGCGCCGCCCTGCTGCATCGCCTGTTGGCGACGGCGCGCGCCATCGGCCCGCGCCGGGCGAAGCCCGAACCGCCGACCGAAGAGATACACCTGGACATCAAAGTGTGACCGCACCCGCTTCGCGGGCGCTGCGCGTTGACACTTGAGGGGGCGCTGCTTAAGTCTCGGCCGCCCTAAAAGAGCGTTCTTCCCGGCAGGCGACGGGCCGAAAGGCGCTTGGCCACGCCGGCCCTTTCGACCGGACGTCACGCCTTGAGCATCTTCCAACAGTTCTTCGGTTCCTCCAACGACCGCAAGGTCAAAGCGCTGACTGCGAGAGTCAGCAAGATCAATGCGCTGGAGCCGAGCCTTTCGGCGCTGAGCGACGCCGAGCTGCGCGGCAAGACCGACGAGTTGCGGGCGAAGCTGGCCGCCGGCGCGAATCTCGACGACCTGCTGGAGGAAGCCTTCGCCGTCGTGCGCGAGGGCTCGCGGCGCACCATCGGGCTTCGCCACTTCGACGTGCAGATGGTCGGCGGCATGGTGCTGCACCAGGGCGGCATCGCCGAGATGCGAACCGGCGAAGGCAAGACGCTGGTCGCCACCCTGCCCGTCTATCTGAACGCGCTCGCCGGCAAGGGCGTGCACGTCATCACGGTCAACGACTACCTGGCCCAGCGCGACGCCGAGTGGATGGGTCAGATCTACCGCTTCCTCGGCATGAGCGTGGGCGTGATCGTGCATGGCCTCAGCCAGGCCCAGCGGCAGGAGGCCTACGCCTCCGACATCACCTACGGGACGAACAACGAGTTCGGCTTCGACTATCTGCGCGACAACCTGGTCTACGACGCCAGCGAGATGGTCCAGCGCGGCCACAACTTCTCGATCGTCGACGAAGTGGACTCGATCCTGATCGACGAGGCGCGCACGCCGCTGATCATCTCCGGGCCGACGGAGGACCGCAGCGAATTCTACCGGACCATCGACCTGCTCATCAAAGAGCTGGTGAAGGACAAGTCCAACTTCGACCACGACGAGAAGCAGCGGCAGGTGATTCTGACCGAGGAGGGCTCGGAGCGGATCGAGGAGATCCTGATCGAGGGCGGTCACCTCGCCGAGGATTCCGCCGGCCTCTACGACGCCGCAAACGTCTCTGTCGTGCACCACGTGAACCAGGCGCTGCGCGCCAACGTGCTCTACACGCGCGACAAGGACTACATCGTCCGCGCCGGCGAAGTGATCCTGATCGACGAGTTCACCGGCCGCATGATGCATGGCCGCCGGCTCTCCGAGGGTCTGCACCAAGCGATAGAAGCCAAGGAAGGCGCGGTCGTCCAGCCCGAGAACCAGACGCTGGCCTCGGTCACCATCCAGAACTACTTCCGCCTCTATTCGAAGCTGTCGGGCATGACCGGCACGGCGGCCACCGAGGCCCAGGAATTCCACGACATCTACAAGATGGAAGTGGTGGAGATCCCGACCAACCGGCCGATCACGCGGATCGACGACGACGACGAGGTGTATCGCACCGCCGAGGAGAAGAACCGCGCCATCATCGCCCAGATCGAGGACTGCTATCGCCGCGGCCAGCCGATCCTGGTCGGCACGGTCTCGATCGAGAAGTCCGAGCATCTCGCGGAGCTCCTCAAGGCGCACAACTTCGAAATCGATGGCAAGAAGCAGAATGGCATTCCGCACAACGTGCTGAACGCCCGCTACCACGAACAGGAAGCCTACATCGTCGCCGACGCCGGCGTGCCTGGCGCGGTGACCATCGCCACCAACATGGCCGGCCGCGGCACCGACATCCAGCTCGGCGGCAACGTCGACATGAAGGTGGCCAGCTGGCGCGACGAGCAGCGCGGCCAGGGCGTCGAGGTGACGCCGGAAATGGCGGCGGCCCGCAAGGCCGAGATCGAGGGAGAGATCGCCGACCTCAAGGCCCAGGCGCTCGCCGCCGGCGGCCTCTACGTACTGGGCACGGAGCGCCACGAGAGCCGGCGGATCGACAACCAGCTGCGCGGCCGAACCGGCCGCCAGGGCGACCCGGGCCACTCCAAGTTCTTCCTCTCCTGCGAGGACGACCTGCTGCGCATCTTTGCCGGCGACCGGCTGGACGGGATCATGCGCACCTTCGGCGTCCAGGACGGCGAGGCGATCACCCACAAATGGCTGAACTCGGCCATCGCCACCGCCCAGAAGCGCGTCGAGCAGCGCAACTACGAGATCCGCAAAAACCTCCTGAAGTACGACGACGTCGTGAACGACCAGCGCAAGGCCGTTTTCGAGCAGCGCGCGGAATTCATGAACGCCGCGGACATCTCCGACGTGATCGGCGAGATGCGCCGCGACACGGTCAACGACCTCGTCTCCCGCCACCTGCCGCCCAAGGCCTACGCCGAGCAGTGGGACATCGAGGGCCTCGACGCGCACGTGCGCGAAATCCTCGGCCTCGAGCTGCCGGTGCAGGAGTGGGCGGCCGAGGAAGGCATCGCCAACGAAGAGATCGAGGAGCGCATCAACACCGCCGCCGACGCCAGCGCCGCCGAGCGCGAGACTCAGGTCGGCGTCGACCAGAACGGCGTGTCCAGCATGCGCAATCTCGAGCGCAGCTTCCTGCTGCAGCAAATCGATCTGCAGTGGCGCGAGCACCTGATGCACCTCGACCACCTGCGCAACGTCATCGGTCTGCGCGGCTACGGCCAGCGCGACCCGCTGCAGGAGTACAAGACCGAGGCCTTCTCGCTGTTCGAGAAGCTGCTGGTCGACGTGCGCCAGAACACCACCCGCTGGCTGATGACCGTGCAGTTCCAGTTCGAGGAGCCGCCGCCGCTGCCGATCGGCCAGCACTACGAGATCCACATGGACCCGCTGACCGGCGAGAACGCCGCGCAGATGGGCGCGCTGCCGGACGGCCTGCCCGCCGACCAGCGCGCGGGCCTGCCGGTGAGCGCCCTGCCGACCGGCTGGGAATCCACCGGCCGAAACCAGTCCTGCCCCTGCGGTTCGGGCCGCAAGTTCAAGCACTGCCACGGCGCGTTGGTGTGATGTTTCGCTTTCCTCTCCCGGCATCCCGGGAGAGGGGGACCGCACGCCGACGCCTGCGCAAGCGGGCGTGGAGAGGGAAGGTCGCCGCAGTGACGTTTCGGATGGGCGCTGAGTCTCTGGGCGGATAGCGCCGCTTACGGCTTGCCCCTCCGCCACCCGCTCTGCGGCGGGCGGTCCCTCGCCCCCGCTTGGCGGGAGAGAGTAGAACGTCCGCATGCCTCGCTACGACTTCGCCTCGGACAACACCGGCCCGGCCGCACCCGAGGCGATGCGGGCGCTCGCGGACGCCAACGTCGGGTTCGCGCCAGGCTATGGCGCTGATCCCGTCACCGGCCGCGCGGCCGACCTCGTTCGCGAACTGCTCGACACCGACGCGGACGTCCGGTTCGTCGGCTCCGGCACGGCGGCCAACGCCATCGCGCTGACCGCGCTGGCCCGGCCGTTCGAGGCGGTGCTGGCCCACGCACACGCCCACGTCTGCACCGACGAAGCGGGCGCGCCGGGCTTCTTCGGCCAGGGCGTGGGCCTCGTTCCCCTGCCCGGGGCCGCGGGCCGCATCGACCCCGCCGCTCTGAACGCGGCGCTCGCCGAGCCAGAGGTCTCGCACCGCCAGCCGGTCGCAGCGCTCTCGCTCACCAACGCCACCGAATACGGCGCGGTCTATTCGGAAGCCGCGCTGGAGCGCCTCGTCGCGCCAGCCAAGGCGCAAGGCGTGGGCGTGCACCTCGACGGCGCGCGGCTTGCGTCCGCAGCCGCCGCCGGCTTTGACCTGAAGCGGCTCGGGCCATTGGGCGTGGACATCCTGGTGCTGGGCGGCGCCAAGGCCGGCATGCCGCCGACCGAGGGGCTGGTGATCTTCGACAAGACGCTAGCTCGGCGGATCGACAACCGGCTCAAACAGGCGGGCCAACTGCCCTCCAAGGCGCGGTTCCTCGCCGCCCCCTTCATCGGCATGCTGGAGGACGGCGCCTATCTGCGCCACGCCGCGCACGCCAACGCCATGGCGAAAAAGCTGGCTGCAGCCATGCCTTTCCCCGTCGCGCACCCGGTCGAGGCCAACACCGTATTCGTGACGATGGACGGGCCGGCGCTCGAGCGGCTACACGCGGCGGGATGGTTCGTCTACCGCTTCCTCGACGGAACCGTGCGGTTCGTCTGCTCCTGGGCGACGAGCGAAGCCGCAGTCGAGGAGTTGGCGGAGGCGCTGCGGGCCGTGCCTTGACCTCTCCCGGCGCGGCCGGGGAGGAAGACGCGGACTACTGCAGGCTACGGCCGATAGCGTAGAAACGCTCGGCGCGGCGCTTGCGCAGTTCCGCAGCGGAAAGGCCGTCCAGCGCGGCGAGCTCTTCCTCGATCGCGGTGGCGACGTTGGCCATGGTCGTTTCGCGGTCGGAGTGCGCGCCGCCGACCGGTTCGGCCACGATGCGGTCGACGATCTTCATCGCCGCCAGCTCGGCCGCCGAGATCTTCATCGCCCGCGCCGCGTCGGCGCCGCTGCGCGCGCCGCGCCAAAGGATCGAGTTGGCCCCTTCCGGCGCGATCACCGAATAGATGGCGTGCTCCAGGATCAGCACGCGGTTGGCCGCGGCGATCGCGATCGCGCCGCCCGAGCCACCTTCGCCGGTGATGATGGCGACGTTGGGAACGCCCAGCGTCAGGCACTTCTCGGTCGAGCGTGCGATCGCCTCGGCCACGCCGCGCTCCTCGGAGGCGACGCCGGGATAGGCCCCGGCGGTGTCGATCAGGCTGATCACCGGCAGGTTGAAGCGCTCGGCCAGATCCATCAGCCGGATCGCCTTTCGGTAGCCCTCGGGCCGCGCGTAGCCGAAGTTGTGCTTCACCCGCGTGGCGGTGTCGCGGCCCTTCTCGTGACCCATGATCACCACCGGGCGGCCGCGCAGCCGGCCGATGCCGCCGATCAGCGCCTGGTCGTCGCCGAACACCCGGTCGCCATGCAGCTCGACGAAGTCCTCGACGAGGCCCTCGATGTAGTCGACGAAGTGCGGCCGGTCGGGATGGCGCGCGACCTGGGTCTTCTGCCAGGCGTCGAGATTGGAATAGGCATCCTGGCGCAGTTTGCGCGCACGCGTCCGCAGGCCCTCGATCTCAGCCTCGAAGGCGCCCGGGCCGGTCGTGGCGGAGAGCTTCGACAGCTCCTCGATCTTGGCTTCGAGTTCGGCGATCGGCCGCTCGAACTCGAGATATTGCAGGGCCATTCGGCGGCGCAGCTCCACAAGTGCTTCGCAAGGCGGCGGAAAGTAGGCGGGAAGGCTGCGCCTCACAAGAGCGAGGCTTGAACCCCGGCTTCGACGCCGGACGCATTGCGGCTCTGCAACCTCGCGCCCCGATCATTCGTTACGCCGCCCGAGGTCGAGCCTGGCCGAACCGAATCGGGGGTCGGAGGCGGGCCGGACGCGTCCTCGACAGCACGGCGCGGCACCCTTTTGCCTGACAAGCCGCCGCGTCCGAGGAGAACGGAGAACGAAGGATGCAACTCGCCACGAAGACCGCTTTGGCTTCGGCGCTGGCGCTGGCGACGGCGCTTCCGGCCGCGGCTCAGACGTACGGCACGCCGTACCGTCCGACGGATGAATACATTCAGCAGCAACGCAGCTACGACCGCGACCGCTCGACCTACGAGGCCCAGCGGCGGGACTACCGCAACCAGCGCGCCGACTATCGTGCAGCCCGCGCGGAGTACGATCGCCGGATGACCGATTGGGAAGCGCGCCGCGCCTCCTATGACGCCCGCTACGGCTATGGCGCCTACGCCCGCCTCTACCCCGCGCCGGTGTGGGACGAGGGCCGCTACGCCTATGTGGCGCCGGCCCCCGGCTACTATGGCTCGGCGCCGTCTGCCGGCTACTATGGCCGTGACACAGCCTACGCCGCGCCGCCGATGCGCTGCAGCAGCAACTCGACGGTGACCGCCGGCCTGCTCGGCGCGATCGCCGGCGGCGTCCTGGGCTCCAACGTCGCCGGCCGCGGCGACCGGACCGAGGGCACGGTGCTGGGCGCCCTGGTAGGCGGCGGCATCGGCGCGGCGGTCGGCAACGCCAACGACAAGTACAAGTGCGACCAGCGCGGGGCCTACTGGAGCTACAACGACACGGTCCCGTACCGCATCGACAACAACGTCTACCGCGACGAGCGGTACTCCTACTATTCGCGCCGCGGCTGCCGCCTGGCCTCCGCGCCTGTGCAAGGCGACTATCGCTACGTCCGGGTTTGCCCCGACAGCACCGGGCGCTATCGCGTCGAGGGCTAAGTTCGCCCGAGGAAGGCCGCACAAGCTGGGCGGCCTTCCCACCGGCTTCGGCTCGGCAAGCTGCAACTTATGACCGCAAGGGCTGTTAGCTTTTGTGCGCCTTGGGCCGCGCCCCGATCGGGGACGAGCGCGGCACGGAAGCTCCTGTGGTCAACGCGAGGCCTCTGCCCCGATGGGCCTGCGCGGCTGGAAAGCGGAGTTGCAGACATGCGTTGCATATTGACGAGTGCGATCGCCTCGACCTTCGCGCTCGCGGCCGCCGCGCCGGCGGTCGCCCAGTTCTATCCCGCCCCCTATCAGCCGGTTGCGCCCTATCCGCAGCAGGCCGCTCCAGCCGCAGGCGCCTATGCCGCGCCTTATGGCGCGCCGCAGAACACCTATCCGGGCGGCTACGCCGCGCCCCCCGCCGGCTATGCGCCCGCGCCCCAGGGCTACGTCGCGCCCGCTCCGCAGGGTTACGGCCCAGCGCCCGCGGGCGCGTACGGCGTCAACACCGCCTACGGGGCGCCGGCGAAGTGCGACAAGACCGGACTGGTCGTCGGCGGCCTGGTCGGCGCGGTCGCGGGCGGGGTGATCGGTTCGAACGTCGCCGGCAGCGGCAACAAGACCGCGGGCACGGTCATTGGCGGATTGGCGGGCGGCGGGCTGGGGGCGCTGGTCGGCAACGCCCACGACAAGCACAAGTGCGACGAGCGTGGCGCCTACTGGAGCTACACCGACACGGTCCCCTATCAGACGGCCAGCCTGCCCAACGATGGCGACGCCGCCGCGTACGAGAGCCAGGGCTGCCGATTGGCCGCCGCGAACGTCGAGGGCCAGGGACGCTATGTGCGCGTCTGCCCTGACGGCCGGGGCCGCTACCGCGCCGCGAGCTAGGACTTTTTCGCCAGCGGGTGCTTGGTCTCGACGACCTCGCGCAGCCGGTCGCCGGCGACGTGGGTGTAGATCTGGGTGGTGGCGATGTCGGCGTGGCCCAGCAGGGTCTGCACCACGCGCAGGTCTGCGCCGCCTTCCAGCAGATGGGTGGCGAAGGCGTGCCGCAGCACGTGCGGGCTGACGCGGGCAGGATCGATGCCGGCGTCCGCGGCGGCCTCGTCGAGCAACTGGGCGAAGCGGCGCGGCGTCAGGCGCCCGCCATTGCCGCGCGAGGGAAACAGCCAGGGATTGGCTTTGTCGCCCTTGGGCAGGAACTGCGGCCGCGCCTCCAGATAGGCCTTCACCGCCGTCCGGGCCGTCTCGTTCAGCGGAGCCAGCCGCTCCTTTCCGCCCTTGCCCTTGACGATCAGGTAGGCGGGGTCGCGCGCCAGCGCCGCCAGCGATAGACCGGTCAGCTCGGAGACCCGCAGGCCCGAGGCGTAGGCGAGCTCGATCATGCAGGCCACGCGCAGGCCTTGCGCGCCGTCGCGCACGCCGGCCGCGGCGATCAGCCGGTCCATCTCTTCGCGGCTCAACACCCGGGGCAGCGAACGCCCCTTCTTTGGCGCCTCGACCCTGCGTGAGGGGTCGTCCGCGCGCCAGCCCTCGCCCAGTGCGAAGCGGTAGAACTGCCGCAGCGACGCACGCCGGCGAGCCGCCGTGGCCGGCGAAGCGCCCTGTGCGCCGAGCGCCGCGAAATATGCCTCCACGTCCTCGGCCGCAGCGTCGGACAGATCCTTGCTACGGCGGATGAGAAAGCACGAGGCGTCCTGCAGGTCGCGAGCGTAAGCGGCGAGCGTGTTCTTCGCCGCGGCCCGCTCGACCGCCATCATCTCCAGGAAGGCCTCCGCCCAGGCCGCACCCTTGCTCATGGCGCCGCCAGCAGCCCCTCGACGGCGAAATTTCGGGCGTCCCGTTCCAGCCCGACCTGACGCAGCGCCTGGGTGATACGGGCGCGGTCGGCCGGCGCGAGCCCCGCGTCGCCCACATCCAGGCAGGTCCAGAGCGACAGCATCGCCACCTGCCCCATCTGCTTCTCGCGCGCCGCGCCGGAGAGGACGAAGTTGCGGCCCGCCGGAGCCTTGCCTTCCGCAACGCTCAGCGCCGCCAGCCGGCCACTAAGGTCCGGCCCCGGCGCGCCGGTCCAGCCGACGACGATCAGGGCCGCGGCTTGGGTCGAGGCGCGGCCGACCACGTCGGCCTTCACCGCTGCATCGAGCAGGCGCGCGACGAGGTCGCCTGGCACGTCCTGGCCCGAAGCCAGCGCGCGGGCCGCGGCGAGGCGGTCGGAATCGCCGTCGGGAACAGTCCAGGATGGTTCTGTGGGCTCTGCGCCAGCCAGCGCGGCCGCTACCTGCGGCGAAGGCTTAGCGGTTCCGAGGTCGAGGCCAAGGCTGCGTGACAGCGCATAGTCCAGCCCGTTGCGCAGCGAGGCCGAGCCGATATCCCCGCCGCCGCCGGCGAGCTTGGCCCCCATGAGCCGGCCGAACACCGGGTCGAGCGCCTGGGTCTGGGCCAGTTGGTAGGTGAGCTGCGCCTGAGATGTCTTGCCGGCCACGGCCTGGCAATAGGCGCGCAAGCGCAGCCAGTAAATCTCCTCGCGTCCGACGGTCAGCGTCTCGGCCACGGCGCACGCGCGGGCGTCGTCGCCCGCGAGCAGGGCGCTCTCGGCCGCCGCGCGCGACAGCTCCGAGCTGCGGTCGAGGCCCGGCGCACGGTTGAGCACGGCCGCGGCGGCGCGGGGATCGCCGAGCGCGTTCAGCGCCGCGGCTCGGTTGGCTAGCGCAGACGGATCGGCGCCCAGCCCCTGCGGCCCCGTCGCCCCGGTCGCCAGCACCCGCCGGGCGAGCGCCGCGGCGGCGCCCGAGAGCGTCTTCTGCGCCAGCCGCGGCAGCACCGCGGCGAGCACGTCCGGCGAGGCGCCGCGCCAGAGGTCGGGCGGAAGACCCGTGTCTCGCCCAGGGGTGGAGAAGGCGTCGGGCGCGGCCAGCTGCGCCACCTCGACCCCTCCGCCGCGAGCGTCCTGAGCGAGCGCCGGCACGGCCGGGCTTGCGAGGGTCAAGGCGGCCGTCAGGGCCAGAATGCGCGACATGGCTGGACCATACGACGGCCGCGGAGTTGGCGCGAGGCGCCAGCCTCGTGTAAGCCTGCACCATTCATGGACCGCTTCGAACCGCTGCGACGCCGCACCATCGCCCTGGTCGGACTTATGGGAGTGGGCAAGTCGAGCGTGGGCCGCAGGCTCGCCAACGCCCTCGCCCTGCCCTTTCGCGACGCTGATTCGGAAGTCGAGGCGGCTGCCGGGCGATCGATCTCAGACATCTTCGCCGAGCTGGGCGAGCCGGCCTTCCGCGAGGGCGAGCGCCGGGTGATCGCGCGCCTGCTGGACGAACCGCCGCACGTCTTGGCGACCGGCGGCGGGGCCTTCATCGACCCGAAAACCCGTGAACTGATCAGGCAGAAGGCCGTGTCGGTCTGGCTTAAGACCGATCTCGAGGTGCTGGCCAAGCGCATCGCGCGCAAGGACACCCGCCCCCTGCTGGTCGGCAAGGACCCTCTGGAGGTGCTGCGGGCGCAAGCCGATGCGCGCTATCCAGCCTATGCCGAAGCCGATGTGACGGTAGAGACGGGAGACGCGGCGCACCACGTCACCGTCGACCAGTTGCTCCGGGCGCTCGACGCCCACCTGGAGAAATGAAGGGCCGATGAGCCGCAGCATACTCGTGGGCCTCGGGGCCCGCGCCTACGAGGTGATCATCGGCGAAGGGATCCTGGCCGAAGCCGGACAGCGGATCGCGCCGCTCGCGCCGCGCCGCCGGTTGGCCGTGGTCAGCGACGAGACCGTGTGGGGCCTCCACGGCGCCGCCCTGACCGCGGCGCTGGAAGGGACCGGCCTTGCGGTGTTTCCGGTGATCGTGCCGCCCGGCGAGCAGACCAAGAGCTTCGAGGGCCTGGCCGATGTCATCGATCGCCTGCTGGCGCTGCAGCTCGACCGCGGCGACCTTGTCGTAGCCTTCGGCGGCGGCGTGGTCGGCGACCTCGCGGGCTTCGCGGCGGCCATCTACAAGCGCGGGATCGAGTTTGTGCAGATCCCGACCACGCTGCTGGCGCAGGTGGATTCCTCGGTGGGCGGCAAGACCGCCATCGACACGCCGCGCGGCAAGAACCTGGTCGGCGCCTTCCACCAGCCGCGCCTGGTGTTGGCCGACCTCGACGTCCTGGCGTCCTTGCACGAGCGCGAGATGCGCGCCGGCTACGCCGAGGTGATCAAGTACGGCCTGCTCGGCGATGCGGCCTTCTTCGATTGGCTGGAAGGCAGCGGCGCCCAAGTGCTGGCGCGCGAGCCCACGGCGCTGGCGCGAGCCGTCGCGCGTTCAGTCGAGATGAAGGCCGAAATTGTCGCCGAAGACGAGAAGGAACAGGGCCGCCGCGCGCTGCTCAACCTCGGCCACACCTTCGCCCACGCGCTGGAAGCGGAGACCGGCTACGGCGAGGCGTTGCTGCACGGCGAGGCGGTCGGCGCCGGCATAGCGCAGGCCTTCCGCTTCTCGGCCGCCGAAGGCCTGTGCACCGATGAAAGCGCACGGCGCGCGGTGGACGCGATCGCCGCGTCCGGGCTGCCCACGCGGCTCGACCAGATCCCCGGCCATCCGTTCAACGCCGAGCGGCTGGTCGGCCACATGGCCCAGGACAAGAAGGCCGAGGGCGGCAAGCTGACCTTCATCCTGGCCCGCGGACTGGGCGCTGCCTTCGTCGCCAAGGACGTGGACGCCGCCGCCGTTCGGCGCTTCCTCACGGCCGAGGGAGCGACGCGATGACCGCCCTCATCGCGCTGGCGCCCATCCTCTTCGGCCTGCTGGCGCTCTCGGCGCTGTTCTCGGCGGCCGAGACCTCAATGACCGGCGCCAGCCGCGCCCGCATGCATCAGCTGGAACGTGAGGGCGACCGCGCCGCGCGCCGCGTCAACAAGCTGATCTCCGACCAGGAGACGATGATCGGGGCCGTCCTTCTGGGCAACAACCTGATCAACATCCTGGCCTCGGCGCTCACCACCCAGGTGCTGACCAGCGCTATTCCAGGCCCCGCCGGCGTGGCGATCGCCACCGCGCTGATGACCGTGCTGGTGCTCGTATTCGCCGAGGTGCTGCCGAAGACGCTGGCGATCCTGCGCTCCGACGACGTGGCGCGCGCGCTCTCCTACCCGACTCTGTTCGCAGTCAAGCTGTTCGGGCCGATTGTCTATGCGGTGCAGTGGATCGTGCGGAAGACTCTGCGCCTGTTCGGCGTGAAGCTGTCGATGGAATTCGACGTGCTCGCCGCCCACGAGGAGATCCGCGGCGCGGTGGAATACCACACTCCGAAGGCCTGGTGGAGACCCGCGACCGCTGGATGCTGGGCGGGGTGCTCGACCTCGGCGAGATGGACGTCGGCGAAGTGATGGTGCACCGCAAGGGCATCTCGATGATCGATGGCGACCTGACGCCGCGCGAGATCATCGCCGAGGCGCTGGCCAGCGCCCATACCCGCGTGCCGATCTATCGCGACGACCCGGAGAACATCGTCGGCGTGCTTTACGCCAAGGACCTGCTGCAGGCCATCGCCGACGCGGACGGCAAGATCGAGTCCCTCGACATCGCCGCCATCCTGCGGGAGCCGTGGTTCATCCCCGAAACCACCTCGCTGAAGGACCAGCTCGCCGCCTTCCTAAAGCGGCACAGCCACTTCGCCCTTGTGGTGGACGAGTACGGCGCGCTGAAGGGCTTGGTGACGCTGGAGGACATCCTCGAGGAGATCGTCGGCGAGATCGAGGACGAGCACGACGTCGTCGTGCCCGGCGTCCGGCCCGGGCCGGACGGAGCGGTCATCGTCGACGGCTCGGTGACAATCCGCGACCTCAACCGCGCGATGAACTGGGACCTGCCGGACGACGAGGCGGTCACCGTCGCCGGCCTGCTGATCAACGAGGCGCAGCGCATTCCCGAGGTCGGCCAGGGCTTCACTTTCTACGCCCACCGCTTCCGGGTCGCCGAACGCAAGGGCAACCAGATCACCAGCCTGCAGATCTGGCCCGCCGAACCGCAGGCGGACTGAGACGCGCTTTCGCGATCACAACTTCGCAGGCGACGCCGATCATCCTTGAACGGCGCGACATCTTGCGCGCAAAACTTGCGTCCGGTTTGGAACCGACGATGGGACGGCGTCGTTTTGTCAAGCTTGATCCAATGGGGGATCCTTCGTCCGATGCGTAGAGTCAGCGCCGCCGCCCAGCCCTTCGGGCGGCCTCGTCAATGGACGCAACGCGCCGCGCCCGCCGTCCGCCTCATGTCCGCGACCACTCCGGGAGCCGCCCTATGAACACCAATCTGGATGGCCTCAAGGTGCTCGTCGTCGAGGATGAGATGATGGTCTCGATGCTGATCGAGGACATGCTCACCGACCTCGGCTGCACCATCATCGGCCCGGCGTCCCGCCTCGACGAGGCGCTGCAGTTGGCCAGAGAGGCCGAGCTCGACTGCGCGGTGCTCGACGTCAATCTGGGCGGCCAGCCGATCTTCCCGCTCGCCGACCTGCTGCGCGAAAAAGGGGCGCCGTTCGCCTTCGCCACCGGCTACGGCGACGCCGGCCTGCGCGACGTCGACAAGGGCTCGCCGGTTCTGCAGAAGCCGTTCCGCGAGGCCGACCTCGCCCGCGTGCTGGGCGAGCTGCGGGCCAGCGCGCGGGTTTAGGCCGCCTCGCCCGGCGCCAGCGCCTTGACCGAGAGTGCGTGCACCGGGCCGGCAAGCTCCTCGGCCAACGCGCGATAGACCAGCCGCTGACGCGCGACCTTGGGCGTTCCGGCGAACGCCTGTGATTCGATCACCACGTTGAAATGGCTCTCGCCGCCCTCGCGGGCGCCGGCATGGCCCTTGTGCCTGGCGGAGTCGTCCTCCACTTCCAGGCGCATGGGACTGAACGCGGTGGTCAGCTTGTCGCGGATAACGTCGGCTACTGCGCCCATGACCGTGTCAATTCTTGAACCGGAAAATCATCGCCCCATACTCGGCCCATGCCCGGCGCGTTTCAATACAAGCCCAAGTTCCGCGACATCCGCGTCCGGCCTCCCTCCAAGGAGGAAGAGGCGGCGCGTGCGGCCGAGCGGGACGTTCACCAGCTGAAGCCGGGCGAACGGGCCTGCGATTTCCCCGGCTGCCGGGCCGCGGCGACCGCGCGCGCGCCCAAGTCCCGCGACATGCTCGACGAACACTACTGGTTCTGCATGCCGCACGCGGCCGAGTACAACCGCAACTGGGACTTCTTCGCCGGCATGAGCGAGGGCGAGATCCGCAAGCGGCAGCAGGAAGAGATGTTCACCGGCGGGCGGCCGACCTGGGAGATGAAGGCCGGCAAGCTGTCGCGCGAGGCCGCCGCGTTCGGCGCCAAGTTCGGCACGGGCCAGGGATATCGCGACCCCTTCAACATGTTCGGCCGCGGCGGGACCGCGCCGCCGCCGGAGCCCGAGACGCGGATCGGCAAGATCGAACGCAATGCGCTGGCCGAGCTCGACCTGGAGGCCGGCGCCGACGCTCAGAAGATTCGCACCCGCTACACCGAGTTGGTGCGCCGCCTGCATCCCGACGCCAACGGCGGAGACCGCGCCGGCGAACACCGCCTGCAGAAGGTGATCCGCGCCTACCAGGCGCTCCGCAAGGCGGGCATGGCTTAAGTTGTCCCTTTCCCGCTCGTGGGAAAGGGGGACCGCAGGCGGAGCGGAGCGGAGAGCCGGCGGTGGAAAGGGCGAGCTGCAAGCGCGGCGCTATCCGCCTCCCGACTCAGCACCAACGCCTGCCGATCACTGCGGCGGCTTGCCCTCTCCACCACGCGCTCTGCGGCGCGCGCCCCCTCCCGCTTTCAGCGGGAAAGGAACCACGGGATCATCCGCCGGATCGCCTCCTCCACTTCGGCGGTCGACACCGCGAAGCTGAAGCGGATGAAGCGGCCTCCATCGACAGGGTCGAAGTCGAGGCCGGGCGCGGTGGCGACGCCGGTGTCGCGCAGTAGGCGCTCGCAGAAGCCCAGGCTGTCCCGCGTCAGATGGCCGACATCGGCCCAGATGTAGAAGGCGCCGTCGGGCGGGGCGATCGAGGCCAGCCCCATCGTCGGCAAGGCCGCCAGCAGAAGCTCTCGATTGCGGCGGTACACCTCGACGTGGCCGTCCAGCTCTGCGCGTGCGTCCATCGCCGCGAGGCCCGCGTGCTGGCTGAGCGAGGGTGCAGTCAGGAACAGATTGCCGACATAGGCCCGCGCGCGCGCCGCATGTTCGCCGGGCGCCACCAGCCAGCCCAGCCGCCAGCCGGCCATGCTGAAGTACTTGGAGAAGCTGTTCACGATCAGCGCGCGGGAGTCGAACTCCAACATCGAGCGGATCGGCTCGCCATAGGACAGGCCGTGGTAGATCTCGTCGGAGATGATGCGAATGCCGCGCTCTCGGCAGACCCGGGCGATGGCGGCGAGTTCGGCGGCGGGAATGATCGAACCGGTCGGATTGGCCGGGCTGGCGACGATCACCCCGGCGGGCGCGGGGTTCAGGGCGGCGATCGCCGCGGCGCTCAGCTGGTAGCCGACGTCAGGCCCGCAAGGGATCTCCACCGGGACCATGTGCAGCGCGCGCAGCGTGTTGCGGTAGGCGACGTAGCCCGGCCTGGCGAGCGCCACCCGCGCGCCGACCTCGAACGCCGACGACAGCGCCAGCACCAGGGCAGGCGAGGCGCCGCAGGTCAGCACCACCTCCTCGCGATGCACGGCCACGCCGTAGGTCTCACGGTAATGGCGAGCGATGCGGCCGGTGAGCTCGGCGCTCTCCCAATAGCCCATGGCCTCGCTGTCCAGCACTCGGTGCGCGACGGCCAGCGCCGCCTTCGGCGCGCCGGTCGAGGGCTGGCCGAACTCCATGTGCAGGATCGACCGCCCCTCGGCTTTGAGCGCATGGGCGATTCGGCTGAGGCCAATGGCGTAGAAGGGCGCGATCTCGGCGGTCATGCGCCGCTTATACTCCCCCGCTTGCAGCGGTGCAGGTAGGGGCCTTAGTAGAAACGACAGAAATACGGAGCCGCCGCATGCGCGCACCATCAGCCGCGCCGGGCGCGCCTTCGAACCGGCGGGTGCTGGGCGCGAGCCTGGTCGGGACGGCGGTCGAATTCTACGACTTCTACATCTATGCGACGGCCGCCTCGCTGGTGCTGGGGCCGCTCTACTTTCCCGCCGTCTCGGAGTCGGCGCAGACGCTGAGCGCCTTCGCCACCTTCGCCGTGGCCTTCTTCGCCCGGCCGCTTGGCGCAGCCTTCTTCGGCCATTTCGGCGACCGCATCGGCCGCAAGTCGACGCTGGTGGCCTCGCTGCTGACGATGGGGATCTCGACGGTCCTGATCGGCGTGCTGCCGACCTACGGCCAGATCGGCTGGGCGGCGCCGGCGCTCCTTTGCCTGCTGCGGTTCGGCCAGGGTTTCGGCCTGGGCGGCGAATGGGGCGGCGCAGCGCTGCTGGCGGTGGAGAACGCGCCGCCCGGCTGGCGCGCCCGGTTCGGCATGTTTCCCCAGCTCGGCGCGCCCGTGGGCTTCATCGCCGCCAACGGCCTCTTCCTGCTGCTGGGCCTGCTGCTCACGCCTGAGGAGTTCAAGGCGTGGGGTTGGCGCGTTCCCTTCATCCTCAGCTCGTTGCTGGTAGGCGTGGGCCTTTGGGTGCGCCTCAAGCTCACCGAGACGCCGGCGTTCGAGGCCGCGTTGGCCGAGGCGCCGCCTTCGGCCGCCCCGCTTGGCGAAGTGCTCATCCGCTATCCCCTGGCGACGCTCGGCGGCACCTTCAGCGTCGTCGCCTGCTTCGCCATCTTCTATCTCTCGACCGCGTTCGCCCTGAGCTATGGCGTAGGCAAGCTGAACTACCCGCGCGAGACCTTCCTGGCGGTCGAGCTCGGCGCGATCCTGTTCCTGGCCGCCGGCATCCTGATCGCCGGCTGGTGGTCCGACCACGCCAACCCGCGCCGCGTGCTGATGGCCGGCTGTGTCGGAACCGTGATGGCCGGCTTCTTGATGCCGGCGATGATGGGCTCCGGCTCCCTTGCGCTGGTCTGGGCCTTCCTGTCGCTGGCGCTGTTCCTGATGGGCTTCGTCTACGGCCCGCTCGGCGCCTTCCTGCCCAGCCTGTTCCCGACGCGGGTGCGCTATTCGGGGTCCTCGATCGCCTTCAACGTCGGCGGCATCATCGGCGGCGGCCTAGCCCCGATGATCGCCACGGCGCTGGCGGAACATCACGGCCTGGCGCCCGTCGGCTTCTATCTGTCGGCCATGGCGGCGATAAGCCTCATGGCCCTCATCCCGCTCGCTCGGCGCGCGCGCCACGACCTCGGTTGAAGCAACAGCATCGGGCGCCCACATCGGGATCGCTCGCAGCCCGGCGAGTCCTGTTTGCGTCGCGCACGCCTAGCCTGTAATCGAGCCCCATGGCCGCTTTCGACTCCGCCGAAGACAAGCTGATCTCGCTGACGCCCGACACTACGGTCGACGTCCGTTCGACGTTCGGCGTGGATTTCGACCTCAAGGCTCCGGCCTTCTCCGAGCGCGATCCGCACGTGCCGGACATCGACGAGGCCTACAAGTTCGACCCGGAAACCACCCGGGCGATCCTGGCGGGCTTCTCGTTCGACCGCCGGGTGATGGTCCAGGGCTATCACGGCACCGGCAAGTCGACGCACATCGAGCAGGTCGCCGCGCGCCTCAATTGGCCGCTGATCCGTGTCAATCTCGACAGCCACATCAGCCGCATCGACCTGGTCGGCAAGGACGCCATCGTCCTCAAGGAAGGCAAGCAGGTTACCGAATTCCGTGAAGGCATCCTGCCTTGGTCGATCCAGCGGCCGATCGCCCTGGTGTTCGACGAGTACGACGCCGGCCGCCCCGACGTGATGTTCGTCATCCAGCGGGTGCTTGAAGCCGCCGGCAAGCTCACCCTGCTCGACCAGAACCGGGTGATCCGCGCCAACCCCTATTTCCGCCTGTTCGCCACCACCAACACCATCGGCCTGGGCGACACCACGGGGCTGTACCACGGCACCCAGCAGATCAATCAGGCGCAGATGGACCGCTGGTCGATCGTCACCACGCTTAACTACCTGGGCCACGACGTCGAAGCCGCCATCGTGCTGGCCAAGGCGCCGGGCTATTCGTCAACCGAGGGCAAGCGCACCATCAACGCCATGGTCCGCGTCGCCGACATGACCCGCAACGCCTTCATGAACGGCGACATCTCCACGGTGATGAGCCCGCGCACAGTGATCACCTGGGCGCAGAATGCGGAAATCTTCGGCGGCGACATCGGGCTCGCCTTCCGCATGACCTTCCTGAACAAATGCGACGAGCTGGAGCGCGGCACCGTCGCCGAATTCTTCCAGCGCGCCTTCGGCCAGGACCTGCCGGAAAGCACGGCGCGGGTGCGAGTGGCCTGAGGAAGACCCTCCCCTCAGGGGACGTGGCCAAAGACCGGAGGGGGCTTCCACTCAAAACTTGCCGGCATCGATGGCCGATTTCTGAGCGGAAGCCCCTCACCCGCTTCGCGGGAGCTCCCCCTAAGGGGGAGCATCGTCTTATTCGCTAATTGCCTGTGATCTTGCGTCCGGCGAACACGCCGAGCGCCAGGAAGATTACGAAGCCGATCAGGAACAGGAAGAACAGGATCTTGGCGATGCCCGCCGCCGCGCCTGCGACGCCGGTGAAACCGAGGCCGCCTGCGAGCAGAGCGATCACGGCGAAGATCAGGGCCCATTTGAGCATGCTGGCACTCTCCTCGTGGCGAGGCCGGACAGGCCTCTCGGCGGGCTGAACGGTCGTCCGGTCAAGGTGTTCCAAAGAATGGAGCCACGAACCACACCAACCACACTAACGCCTGCCCTTTAGCCATCGCCGGGCTTGCCCGGCGCCCCTTCCTCAGCAACTGAGGCCAAGGCTTTGGGCTGGGTGGCCCCGGCGAGCCGGGCCGTGGCGGCGCGAATCTTGGCGCGGTCGTGTGGTTCGTGAGGTCGTGGACAACTTCCTTGCTTCATCGGCCTCGCGCCCTGATCTAAGACGGCAGCGATGTCCAAGACCACCGAAAGCCCCGTCGAGCCTTTCAAGCGCGCGCTGGCGCATGCGGCGCGGTCGCTGGCGGAGACGCCGGACCTGGAGGTGGTGTTCTCCGGCGAAGGCCCGGCGCTGACCGGCAAGCGCGCCGTGCTGCCGCATCCGCCGCGCGACCTCGGGCCCGCCGACGCCGCACGCCTGCGCGGCCTCGCCGATCAAATGGCCCTGCGGCTGGCGCACCACGACCCCATCCAGCACGCCCGCGGCCGGCCCGCCTCGCCGCTCGGCCAGCCGGCCTACGACGCGATCGAGCAGGCGCGCATCGAGGCGATCGGCGCCAATGCGCTGGGCGGTGTGCGCGAAAACTTGAAGGCGCTGACCGAGCAGACCTGGGCCAAGCGGACCATCAACGCCATCCAGGCCGCCGCCGAGCCGCCGATAGCGGAGGTGCTGTCCTTGATGGTGCGCGAGCGCCTCACCGGCGAACTGCCGCCGGAGGGCGCACGGCCGCTGGTCGACCTGTTCCGCGCCGACATCGAGGCCAAGGCCGGCGCCGATCTCGACAAGCTGATGGAGGCCCTGGACGACCAGAAGGCCTTCTCGAAGATCTCGCGCGCCATCCTGCGCGACCTGCAGATGGCCGACGACGCGTCCGACCTGCCCGACGACGCCGACGAAAGCGAGGACGCCGGCGAGGAAGGCGAGCCTGCGCCCCAGGAGGATGAGGACGAGGGCGACGGCGAGGGCCAGTCGCCGCAGTCGATGGCCGGGGAAGAGACCGAGACAGAGACCCGCGAGGCCGACGACGCCGACGCCGAGGCGACGGAGGCCGAGGCCGATCCCGACGCACAGGAGGCCGAGGAGCCGCCCGAGATGGGCGAGGGCGACAAGCCGGCTCGGCCGGACCCGAGCGGCGACACGCGGCCGGTCACCTACAAGGTCTTCACCGGCGCCCACGACGAGATCGTCGCCGCCGAAGAGCTCTGCGACGCGCAGGAGCTGACCCGCCTGCGCGCCTACCTCGACCAGCAGCTGTCGAGCCTGACCAACGTCGTTTCGCGGCTGGCCAACCGCCTGCAACGTAAGCTGCTGGCGCAGCAGAACCGCTCCTGGAGCTTCGATCTGGAGGAAGGGATCCTCGACGCCGCCCGGCTGACGCGGGTGATCACCGACCCCACCGCGCCGCTCTCCTTCAAGGAGGAGGAGGACACCGAGTTCCGCGACACGGTCGTCACGATCCTAATCGACAATTCGGGCTCGATGCGGGGACGTCCGATCATGGTGGCCGCGGTCTGCGCCGACATCCTGGCGCGCACGCTGGAGCGCTGCAACGTGAAGACCGAGATCCTCGGCTTCACCACCCGCGCCTGGAAGGGTGGCCAGAGTCGCGAGGACTGGCTGAAGGCCGGCAAGCCGCCGCAGCCCGGCCGGCTGAACGACCTGCGCCACATCATCTACAAGGCCGCCGACGCGCCCTGGCGGCGGGCGCGCAAGAACCTCGGCCTGATGATGCGCGAAGGCCTGCTCAAGGAAAACATCGACGGCGAGGCGCTCTTGTGGGCGCATCATCGCCTGATCGGCCGGCCGGAGCAGCGCCGCATCCTGGTGGTGATCTCCGACGGCGCGCCGGTCGACGACTCGACGCTCTCGGTGAACTCCGGCCACTACCTCGAACGCCACCTGCGCGAAGTGATCGCCGAGATCGAGGCGAAGAGCCCGGTTCAGCTGATCGCCATCGGCATCGGCCACGACGTCACCCGCTACTACCGCCGCGCGGTGACCATCGTCGATGTCGAGCAACTGGCCGGCGCCATCGTCGAGCAGCTGGCCGAGCTGTTCGAGGAAGAGCCGCGCCGGGTGTCGCGCGCCACGGCGAACCTGTTGCAACCGCCTCCGACTACGCATGGGCCCAGCGGCGGCATGCGGCGCTCGACCTTCAAGGAAGTCCGGAAGGCCGTCGCTTGAGGCTCCGCGCGGGCGCCCTGACCGCGGCGCTCGCGCTCTGCGCCTGCGCCAGCCAGTCGAGCCTGCCGGCGCGTCCGCTTCCCGCCGGATCGCAGATCGCCGTCGACGCCAAACCGGTTCCACTGTCGCGCAGCCAGCCGGACCTGACCCGCATCGGCGCCTTCGCCTACGCAGGCGGCCTCGAGCTCACCTCGCCCGACACCGCCCGCCTGCACGGCCTCTCCGACCTCAAGGTCTGGCCGGACGGACGGCTGCTCGCGGTCGGCGACGAGGGCGACCTTATCGAGGCCCGCGTCCAGTTCGACGCCGCCGGCCGGCTCGCCGGCCTCTCTCACGCCACGCTGGCGCCGCTGAGAGGCGACGATGGCCAGCCGTTGATGACGCACGGCAAGACCGAGGCGGACAGCGAGGGGATCGCCGAGTTCGCCGATGGCTCGCGCCTGGTCAGCCTGGAGTGCGACGACCGCATCCTGCTCTATCCACCCGGCGGCGGCCCGCCGCGCCGCGCCCCCTCGCCCGAGGCCAGCTTCCCCTTCAACCTCGGCATGGAAGCGCTCGCGCAGGATCCGGCCGCAGGCCCGGACGCCTACGTCGTCGGCGCCGAGCAGAGCGGCCAAACCTGGAACTGCCGGCTTTCCACCGGCTGCCGCGAGGCCGCCCGCGTCGGCGACATCCCCTCGGACGGCGGGCTCACGGCGGTCGCGCCGCTCCCCGGCGGCGGCCGCGCCTATCTCATCCGCGCGTTCAGCCTGATGAAGGGCGTGCGTGTATGGCTGCGGATCGTCGACGCCGGCGGCGCCCAAGTCGACCAGCTGGAGCTGGCTGGCGCGCTGACGGTCGACAATTTCGAGGGCCTGGCCGCGGTCTCGCGCGACGACGGAACCATCCGCTTCTATCTGGTGTCCGACGACAACTTCTCGGGCTTGCAGCGGACGCTGCTCATGGCGTTCGATTGGCGGCCGCAGACGCACATGGGAGGAAAACGATGAGCCGCGAACAAGTCAGCATCCCGACCCCGGATGGCGAGGCCCGCGCCTTCGTCTTCACGCCCGACAGCGGCGCAGGCCCCTGGCCCACGGTGCTGTTCTACATGGACGGCCCGGCTATCCGCCCGGCCCTGTTCGAGATGGGCGAGCGGCTGGCGTCGAACGGCTACTACGTCCTGTTGCCCGACATGTTCTGGCGCCTCGGCCCCTACGACCCGGTCGACGTGAAGGCGGTGTTCTCCGATCCGGAGCTGCGCAAGACCTTCTTCGCCCGCTACATGGGCTCGACCGATCCCGAGAAGTCGATGCGCGACACCGCCGCCTTCCTGGCCTGGCTGGACAACCAGCCCAAGGCCAAGGCCGACAAGATCGGGACCACCGGCTACTGCATGGGCGGCGGGATGTCGCTGCGCGCCGCCGGGACCTTCCCCGACCGCGTCGCCGCGGCCGCGGCCTTCCACGCCGGCAACGTGGTCAACGGCCAGCCCGACAGCCCGCACCTCCTGGCGCCGAAGATCAAGGCCAAGGTGCTGGTGGCCGGCGCGGACCAGGACTCCGGATTCACGGAGGCGCAGTTCGAAACGCTGAAAAAGGCCTACGCCGACGCCGGCGTCCGCGGCGAGGTCACCATTTACCGCGGCAAGCTGCACGGCTACGCGCCGTCCGACATGCCAGTCTACGACGAAGAGGGCTCGGAACGGCACTGGCGCGAGATGCTGGCGCTGTTCGACGAGGTGCTGAAGTAGCTTCGCGCACAGCAAAAAGGCCGCCCTCGCGGGCGGCCTTTCCGGAACGACAACTTGTCGGCGCTTAGGCGGCCGGCTGCGCCGAAGCGAGCTTGGCCTTGACCTGGCGCTTGATCTTCAGCGCGCGGGCCGACAGCTCCGCGTCGCGAGCCTTCAGCAGGAAGGCGTCGAGACCGCCGCGGGAATCCAGCGTGCGGAGCGCCGCATTGCGGATGCGCAGGGTGAAGGCCTGGCCGAGCGCGTCGGACTGCAGGGTGACGGGAGCGAGCGCCGGCAGGAAGCGGCGCTTCGTCTTGATGTTCGAGTGGCTCACATTGTGGCCGACCATCGGGCCTACACCCGTGAGTTCGCAACGGCGCGACATGGCGAAAGGACCTTCGCGTAGGAAAAAGAAAAGCGACGAGCCGTCCGGGCCCGCGCGGGAGGGGGCGATATAGAGGAAGGCGGCCCCAGGCGTCAAGGCGGGCAGAGCGGTTAGATGCTCCCCTCCGGGAACGACAGCTTTGTGGCTGCGGCCGACTCAAACCACAGTATCTAGTGTGGAACAAAGCCTGAATCGGCAACGGTCGCTGATTCGGTCATGATTCGTTTCGTCGCCGTTCTCTCGCCTCCTCAAAATGAGCGACCCTCGGTTGTCCGGGGCCGATCACGCCGAAGCCTGTGGATTAACCACGGGCGCGCGGAGCCGCCGGCTCACGGGTGGCGGTGATCAGGCGCGTCGCGTCGACCCGTTCGCCGACATTGTCGATGATCTCCAGGTGCACGTGGTCGGTCATGCCGCCGGGATATTTCTGCTCGAGCGTATGGTGCGCCCCGATGGGCTGGCCGATGCGCACGGTCTGGCCGACCTCGACGTGGGGATCGACGTAAAAGACCCGCGCGGCGTAGCGCAGCGCCGGATTGGTGATCTCCACGAACTTGAGCTGTCTGTCGCCCGGATAGGCGAAGCCGATCTTGGTCACATAACCAGAGATCGGCGCAGCGACGCTCTGATCGGGGTCAGCCATGAAGTCGACTCCCTCGTGACGTCGCGAGCCGCCGTCGCGCGAGGCGCCGAAATCCCCGCAGCCGTAGGCGTCGGTGGTGCGGACGCCCTTGCCGGTGGGATTGGCGAAATCAGGCTGGCCATCGCCGTCGATGTCAGCCCCGCGCCAGACGAGGCGCATGGCCTGTTGGGGCTCGACACGATGCGGCGGCGCCTCGATAGCCTGCACCAACGTCTGCGACACGCCGCCGGCCTGGCGCACGACAGGGGCGGCGAGCGCCGCGGTTCCAGCCACGGCCAAGACGACCGCGCCGGCCAGCAGCAAGCGACGCTCCGCGCGCACGCGCTTCGAGAACCCCACCCTCATTCACCCACCTTTTCTGATGTCCGCCCCGCGCGACCGGACTTGAATGCCGACTTGGCGGCGGGGTTTTGTTTACTTAGGTCGGGAGAAGGCGGATTTTGGGCGGAGCGGAGCCGTAGGGGCGCGGCGAATGGAAGCTCGAGCGCTGCGGATGCGCGCGCGTTGACGAACTTCTGAACACGCCGGAGCAAGGTCGCCGCTGACGTCGGTGCAACCGTTCTCTACCCTGGGTGGGGAATTGGCCGCTGACTAGGACGTGAGCGCAACCGACATGTTCGAGCACGACGACAGCATCGCCAGGCGCGTGGGCGCCGGGGTCGCCAGCGCCGCGGCGCTGGCGTGCGTTGCTGCGCCCGCAGCCGCTCAACAGGTGGTGCTGCAAGGCGAAACGGCGCGGCTGTCTGTGGCCCCCTACGGCGCGGCGACGACGCTCGGCGGTCGCGCCGAACTGGCGGCCGACCTTGGTTCGCTGGAGACGGCGCTGTCGGCGGCGCTGGAGCGCGGCGGCGGGCGGCTCGGCCTGAGCGACAGCCCGGCAGGCGCCGTACAGATTCCTACCGCTTGGCGCAGCAAGATGGTGCGCTCGTCGGCCAACTGGACGCTCGGCCCCGGCGCCACGGTCACTCTGGAGGCGGAGGACAGCGACCGCTGGTCGCGCAGTTTTGCGAGCCTGGTCGCATCGAGAGACGGCCAACTGGCGCACGACCGGTCGAGCGCCCTGCGCCTACGCGCAGATGCGCACGTCGAGCACCTGTCGCTGCAGCTGGGCGCCGAGGTCACGTCCGGGAACCTGTCGGCTCGGCGGGCGGACCTGACCGCCGAGGCGGAGCAGCGCTGGCTGACCTCGCGGCGGCTGTTCGGCAAGCTCACCTGGCGTCCCGCCGACGCCGTCTCGATCGAGGCCGGCCAGGCCTTCCAGAGCTTCGACGTCGGTTGGAGCGGCGCGTCCGAGATCAGCTCGACCAGCGGGCGTCTGACGCCCAGCTTCGCGCTCGCGCTCGCCGCAGACCGCCGCACCCGGTGGCGCTTCGAAGCCGAACGGACGCGCACGCCAGTGCAGCCGGATCAGTTCGCCGCCTTCGCCCAACTCGCCACGCCCGGCGTCGGCTCGGCCCCGCAACCTGACTACGGCTGGCGATACAGCGCCAAGGTCGACCGCGAGCTGGGAGACCTGCACTTAACCGCAGGCGCCAGCGGCTGGCGGATGGAAAGCGTCACCGAGCTCGGCCCGGTCGGCGCCGGCGAGGCGCCGGTCAGGATCGGGCCAGGCGCGCGCCGGCAGCTGGACCTCGGTGTCACCACGCCGCTGCGGCCGGTGGGCCTGGGCGCGACCTCGCTGGCGGGCGAGCTCAGTCTGCGCCGCTCCAGCGTGCGGGACCCGTTCACCGGGCAGGCTCGGGCGATTTCGGGCGAGGCGCCCTACCGCGCGCAGATCCGCCTGAGCGGCGCCCTGCCCGCCGTAGACATGAATTGGAGCCTGGTCGCCCGCACCGACGGCCCGCAGCGCCTCAACCAGATGAGCCAGGTGACCGCGCTTGGCGCCACGAGCGGCCTCGGCGGCGCGCTCACCTATGGCGCCGGCCCGGTCGCGGTCAGCCTCGAGCTGGACAATCTGATCGGCGGTTCGCGCCAGGTGACGACCTACAGCTACACCGGCGCGCGCGCCGACCAGATCCTCAGCGACATTCTGCGCCGCAACGAGGAGTCCCGCGCGGTGCGCATCGCCCTGAAGCGTCGACTGTAGCGTCGTCGGCGGCGCCCGCCGGAACATCTGTCGCATCCGCGCCTTAGCCTCGGAGCGTGCGGGATTTTCCCGCACGCCGCCGCAGGATCACGCCGCGCTTGTCCGACTCTCTTCACCGCCCCATTTTCAGCTCATGAGCGACCGTCCTAGCGGTGCGGCCCCGCCCAGATTGGCGGCGGTGCTGGGTCCGACGAACACCGGCAAGACTCACCTGGCCGTGGAACGGATGCTCGGCCACGCCTCAGGCATGATCGGCCTGCCGCTCCGGCTGCTGGCTCGCGAAATCTACGATCGGATCGTAGCGCAACGCGGCGCCCGCTCGGTGGCGCTGATCACCGGCGAGGAAAAGATCATCCCGCCGCGCGCCAGCTATTTCGTGTGTACGGTCGAGGCGATGCCGCTGTCGCGCGAGGTGGAGTTCCTGGCGGTCGACGAGATCCAGCTCTGCGCCGACCCAGAGCGCGGCCACGTCTTCACCCACCGCCTGCTGCACGCGCGGGGCACGCGCGAGACGCTGCTGCTGGGCGCCGCCACCATGGCGCCGCTGGTCCGCCGGCTGCTGCCGCACGCCGAGATCGTCAGTCGCGAGCGGTTCTCGCGCCTGACCTACGCCGGCCCGAAGAAACTGACGCGCCTGCCCAGGCGCACCGCCGTCGTCGCCTTCTCCGCCGATCAGGTCTACGCCATCGCCGAGCTGATCCGCCGCCAGCGCGGCGGCGCGGCCGTGGTGATGGGATCGCTCAGCCCGCGTACCCGCAACGCCCAGGTCGCACTCTATCAATCCGGCGAAGTCGACTTCCTGGTGGCCACCGACGCCATCGGCATGGGCCTGAATATGGACGTCGACCATGTGGCCTTTGCGGGCTTACGCAAGTTCGACGGCAAGCGCAGCCGGTTCCTGCTGCCGCAGGAGATCGGCCAGATCGCCGGACGCGCCGGCCGCTTCCAGAAGGACGGGGCGTTCGGCGTCACCGGCGAAGCCGAGGACATGGATCCGGACCTCGTCGAGGCGGTCGAGCAGCATCACTTCCAGCCGGTCGCCGCCGCCGAGTGGCGCAGCTCGAAGCTCGACTTCTCCTCGCTCGCCCACCTGATGCGCTCGCTGGCGCAGCCGCCGGACCGCGAGGGCCTGAAGCTGGCGGCCGAGGCCCTCGACGAGACCACGCTGCGCCGGCTCGCCGCTGACTCTGAGGTCGCCGACCGCGCCCGCGACAGAGGCGCGTTGATGCGCCTGTGGGACGTTTGTCAGACCCCCGACTTCCGCAAATCGGCGACCGAGGACCACGTGCGGCTCGTGAAGGACTTCTTCCTGCACCTGACCGCGGGCCGCCGACGAGTGCCGGAGGACTGGATCGCGCGGCAGTACGCCCACCTCGACCGCAACGATGGCGAGATCGACGCGCTGGCCGCGCGACTGGCCTCGGTGCGGACGCTGGCCTACGTCGCCAACCGCCCCGACTGGCTGGCGCAGGCCGCCGAATGGCAGGGCCGCACGCGCACGTTGGAGGACCGGCTCTCCGATACGCTGCACGAGAAGCTGATGGCCCGCTTCGTCGACCGGCGGACCAGCGCGCTGATGCGCGGCCTGCGGGTGCGCGAGGAGATGCTGGCCGGCGTCGCCGCCGACGGCGCGGTGACCGTCGAAGGCCATTATGTCGGCCGCCTGACCGGCGTGCAGTTCGAGGCGGCGCAAGGCGCCTCGGTGCTGGAGCAGAGGGCGCTTCGGGCCGCAGCGACCCATGCGGTGGGGCCGGAAATCGCCCGGCGGCTGGGCCGGCTGGCGGCCGAACCCGACGAGGCCTTCGCGCTGACCCCCGACGGCGTGGTGCTGTGGCGCGGCGAGGCGGCCGGCGCGCTCTCGGGCGGCCCAGCGTTCGCGCCGCGCGTGCGGCTGTTCGGCGAACTCGGCCACGAGGCGGCGCGGCAACGCGCAGCCCGACGGCTGGAGGCCTTCGTCGCCGGAGAGGCGGCCCGGCGGCTCGGGCCATTGCGGCGGCTGGAAGCGGCGGTGTCCGAAGGCGAGCTGCGCGGCCTCGCCCGCGGCATAGCCTATCGGCTGATCGAGGCCGGCGGCGTGCTAGACCGCGCCGAGGTGCGCGACGACGTCTGCGCGCTCAGCCAGGTCGAGCGTCGGGCGCTTCGGGGGCTTGGCGTACGGCTTGGCGCATTCTCGGTGTTCCTGCCCGGGCTGCTGAAAGCCGAGGCTCGCGACCTGGCGAAGGCGATGGCTCGGCGTGAGGCGCCGGACTGGCGACCCTCGCCCTCTTCGCTAGGCCAACTGCCGCAGCCGAGGCCCGGCGCCCGCGTGCTCGCCGCCTATGGCCTGCGCGCAGTGGGCGGCTTCGCCGTCCCGGTCGAACAGCTCGAGCGGCTCGACGAACTGCTGCGCAGCGGAGTGAAGCAGAACGGCGGCGTCCTGCTGGCCGACCAGGCCCTGGAGGAGTTGGGCTGGAGCGCCGTCGAGGCGCACGGCGTACTGCGCGGCCTGGGCTTTGCGCCCGCCAACCGGCCGAAGGCGGACGAGCCGATCGCCTGGCGCCGTCGCAACGAGCGCGCCCGCGCGCCGGAGCGCGCCGCGGCGCCCCGCCCTCACTCGCCCTTCGCCGCCCTCGCCGTCCTGCAGACGGCCCCCGCGCCCCCGGCGCGTCGCCCGCGTCGGCGCAAGCCCAAGGCGGCGCGGGCGTGAGCGACGACGCCTGCCGCGCGGATGTCTGGCTCTGGCGCGCCCGGTTCTTCAAGACGCGCTCGATGGCGGCCCGCTATGTCGAGGAAGGACGCGTACACATGGCGCGCGGCGGTCAGGAGAGCCGCGTCGACAAGCCGGCGCGGACCATCAAGGTCGGCGACCAACTGGTCTTCGCCCTCGGCGGGCGGCTGATCGCGGTGACGGTGGAGGCGATGGGCGAACGCCGCGGGCCCGCCACTGAAGCGCGGACGCTCTACTCGGAAACGCCCGGGGAATGAGCTTCGGTTACGGCTTCGCGGTCGTGGTCTAGGCGCCTTGCATTGACAACGGCGCGCCAGACTCCGAAAACCCGCCCGCACCCGCCGGAGGGGCAGGAGTTTCGGACGCGCTATGACCTACATCGTGATGGATCCATGCATCAAATGTAAGTTCATGGACTGCGTCGAGGTTTGCCCGGTCGACTGCTTCTACGAAGGCGAGAACTTCCTGGCGATCAATCCGGACGAGTGCATCGACTGCGGCGTCTGCGAGCCGGAGTGCCCGGTCGACGCAATCAAGCCGGACACGGAGGACGATTCCGACGGCAAGTGGCTGCGCATCAACACCGAGTACGCCAAGGTCTGGCCGAACATCACGGTCAAGGGCGAGCCGCCGGCCGACCGCGAGGAATTCGAGCGGGAGACCGGCAAGTTCGAGAAGTATTTCTCGGAAAAGCCTGGCCGCGGATCCTGAGGCTACGGCCGCGCCGCGGCGGGGCCGCCAGAGGCGCGCGGCCCCAACTCTTTCATCTCGCTCAATTTTGTGATACTGTCGCTCACGACGTGGCGATGAGGCTTTGCCTTGCCCGTTTCCCACAAGATGAAACGGCCGGCCCGGGGCGCCTAGCTCCGGAAGTGGCGAGGGTGTTCGAGAGGTCGATTTTTCCGCCAGCCGATGAGCCGCCGCGATCTGCTTCGCGGAGAAGGCGTCTCGTTATCTGGCGGATACGCGCGCGTCGGCGGTCCGGTCAAGCCGGAAGGACTTAGGAAGAGGGTGTCTCGATGAGCAAGAACGGTCACGATTTCTCGGTTGGCGATCACGTCGTTTATCCGGCCCACGGCGTGGGTCAGGTGCAGGGGATCGAGACCCAGGAAGTCGCCGGCCTGAAACTCGAGGTCTATGTGATCACCTTCGACCACGAGAAGATGACGCTGCGCGTGCCGACCGCGAAGGCGAAGACCGCGGGCCTGCGCCCGCTGGCCGAGACCGACGTCGTCTCCAAGGCGCTGACCACCCTGAAGGGCCGCGCCCGGGTGAAGCGCACCATGTGGTCGCGCCGCGCCCAGGAATACGAAGCCAAGATCAACTCCGGCGACCTGATATCGATCGCCGAAGTGGTCCGCGACCTGCATCGCGCCGAAAATCAGCCGGAACAATCCTATTCGGAGCGGCAGCTCTATGAATCGGCGCTGGACCGCATGGCCCGCGAAGTCGCCGCGATCGAGCAGATCGACCGCGACGCCGCGATCACCATGCTCAACAAGTCGCTGATCAAGACCGCCGCCGCGGCCTGATCGTCGACCTGGTTCAGTGCGCGAACGCCCGGCCCCGGCCGGGCGTTTTCGTTTGCGGGCGCAGTCAGCCCCAGTCGCTCCGCACCTCGTCGAGCAGCCGGGCCAGCTTGCGATCCGCCGCCTCGCGGCTCTCGCAGGGCTCGAACCGGACCACGTCCGACCGGCGCCGCACCACCGCCGCCCAGGGCAATGCGCCTTCCGGCGTCGACACAACTTGACCACGCGCCCTGGCGACTGACTGCATCTGTTACGCCTCGACTGGTATCAGGCTGACAGTCTGCATGAGGCGACCGGGCGGCCGCCGAGAATCTGCTGGGGAACGATAAGGCGGCCGATAGGCGCCTCGAACGAGGCGCCGCAGCGCACACAAGCGCCTGTGCATTGGGCTTGAGGATGGCTATCGGCCTTGATGCAGAGGCGACGAACGGTCGTCTCGCGCGCGTCGTCAGGCTTGGCGACACTACTGCGTGCAGCCGCCAAGGAACGCCTTTGCCGATATTCTGCAGAGCAACGCTCGCCGCCTTCGCCCTGAGCGTGAGCGCAGCCCCCGCCACGGGCGCGCAACCGCCCACGGCGGAAGAGCTGATCGTCACCGTCCAGAAGAAGCAGCAGGCGGTGCTGGACGTGCCGGCCGCCGTCACCGCCTTGAGCGGCGAGACGCTGGACGCGGTCGGCGTCACCGAATTCGACGCGCTGGCCCGCTTCGTGCCGGGCTTCGAGGTGCAGAACCAGTCGCCGAACAACCCCGCTTTCATCATCCGCGGCATCACCTCGGACTCCGGATCGTCAGTGGCGGAGAACCGCGTCTCCATCTTCCAGGACGGGGTGTCCATCAGCCGCGCCCGCGGCGCCTATGTCGAACTGTTCGACATCGCGCGCATCGAAGTCGCCAAGGGACCGCAGTCGACCCTGTTCGGCCGCAGCGCCCTGATCGGCGCGGTCGACATCGTGCAGAACAAGGCCGATCCGTCGCGCTTCGACGCGGCCATCCGCCTGGGCACGGGCGACTACGACTATCGGCTGGGCGAGCTGATAGCCAACCTGCCGCTCGGCGACACCGCGGCGGTGCGGCTAGCCGCCCGGGTCAAGAAGCGAGACGGCTACGTCGACAACGCGCTCGGCGGCGAGGCCTTCGACTCGACCGGCACCTCGGCCGCGCGGCTTTCGCTCAACTGGACGCCCAGCGACCGGCTGAAAGCCGATGTCATCGTCAACTACCAGGAGGACTCGCCATCCGGCACGTCCTTCAAGTCCAACAGCTTCCTCCCGACCAGTCCGACCGAGTTCATGGCCACGCCGCCGCTGGCCCGGGTGCTCGGCGACCTGAAGCCATGGACCGCGGCGGCGCTCAGCTCTTCGCCGGGCTTCCAAGGCTCTCGACCGCTGGGGATCGAGCGTCAGGTGCGCGGCGTCACCGGTCTGGTCGAGGCGCGACTGACCGACAAGCTCACGCTCAGCTCGATCAGCGCCTGGCGCGACATCGACAGCTCCGAAGTGTTCGATCCCGACGGCCTCTCGCTGCCGCTGGTGGTGTTCGCCGAGAACGCCTGGTCGGAACAATGGAGCCAGGAGTTGCGGCTCAACTACGAGTCCGGCGGACGCTTCCATGGGTTCCTCGGCACGAGCTACTTCGACGAGAACGGCAGCCAGGCGGGGCCGAGCCAGATCGACGAACGCGTGTTCGCCGCCCTCCAGAGCGGCGCGCTGACCGCCGCACGGCCGAACCTGCCGACGCTGAGCGCCATCACCGTGGCGCTGGCAGCGCCGAATTCGCGCCTGCGGCCGGTGGCGGCGCTGCTCAAGCCGGCGCACCGTGAAACCTTCGCCAATTTCGGCCGCACCCGGTCCTGGGATCTCTACGCCGACGGAACCTGGGCGCTCACCCCCAGAATCGAAGTCTCCGCGGGTCTTCGCTACACCCATGACGACAAGACCAGCGGCTACCAGGCGAGCCTGGAGAACGGCGGCTCGGTGCTGGCGGCCGTCGCCCGCGGCCTGCCGATCGGCGCGCCCGTCGGCCTGCTGTTCCAGCCGACGCTTGGCAAGATGGTCCGGGACTTCGAGGATGAAGGCCTGACCTGGCGCCTTGTCGGCCGCTACAAGCCCGCCGAGGCGGTGAGCCTCTACGCGGCGTACGCGCGCGGTCGCCAGCCGAAAGTGCTCTCGCCAGTAGGGCCCACGACGCCGTTCGGGGCGGTGACCTTCAACGCGCTGCCAGCCGAGACGGTGGACAGCTTCGAGATCGGCGCGAAGGGCAAGTTCCTCGACGCTCGCCTTGGGCTCGACGCGGCGCTCTACTACTACGCTTACGAAAACTTCCAGACGACGGTTCTCAACACGACCGGCCAGCTCGTCCCGTCCAACGCCGGCGAGGCCACGGCGCCCGGCCTGGAGGTGCAGGCCGACTATCGGCCGACGGCATGGCTGCAGCTCTTCGGCTCATACGCCTACAGCCACGCCCGTTTCCAGAATGGCGTCATCAAGGGCAATCGGCCGCGCTCGGCGCCCGAGCATTCCGTCGCACTTGGCGCGCACGTCACGGCGCAGACCGCACTCGGCGCTTTGACCTTCACGCCGACCTACGCTTGGCAGTCGAAGATCTACTTCGATGTCTTCAACGACAAGAACGACGCAGCGCGCGACGAATTCCAGAACGCCTACGGTCTGCTTGGCCTGCGCCTCGCGTTCGTTCCGCGCGGCTCGACATGGAAGATCGAGTTGTTCGCCGACAACGTGCTCGACAAGAAGTTCGTCAAGGACGCCGGCAACACCGGCGACGCCTTCGGCCTGCCCACCTTCATCGCCGGCGCGCCACGAACGGTCGGAGCTTACGTCTCGGTTCGCTACTGAATTTAACTCCCGAGCAAGATTACGGCTTCAACCCGGAGCGGAGTCCGCCATTGTACGGCCGCGGTGGACTGGACGCCGAACGGTCGGACCGCAAGCCGCCAACAAAACTGGAGGAACGCGCCGTGACGGACGAAACGGACGTCTACCTGGCCACCGGACGCCCCGCGAAGGTTGGGGTTCTGATGGACATGCCCGCCAAATACAGCGGCTTCGCCTACAAGGTGCAGGAGCTCGTCCGCGACCGCTACGCAAATTCCGGCCGCATGGAGCGCGGCATCGAGTTCGTACGGGTGGAGACCTTCGGCCCACCTGCCGGCCCCATCAAGAACACCACCGACGGCTACCACAAGCTCGTCGATGAGGGCTGCCTGATCGTCGTCGGCCCGAACCACTCGGATTCCAACATCGCGCTGACCCCGCACGTGGAGCAACGCCAGGTGCCATTGATCGCGCTGGGTGCGACGGCCCAGCACATGTCGAAGTGGCTGTTCTCGATCCGCTGGGCGAGCATCCCCAACGACGCCTTCACCTGCGCCAGTTGGCTGCGCAAGCAGGGCTGCAAGCGCGTCTGCTTCACCTGGGACAAGGCCGACCACTCGCTTGAGTACGTCACCCACTTCCGCGTCGCGGCTGAACGCGCCGGCTTCAAGCTGGTCGGCGACCGGCGCTTTCCGCAAGTGGTGACGCCAGACCTGAACGACATCTTCGAGGACACTCTGGCCGAGTTCCAGCGGCTGCAGCCGGACGGCATCGTTCACTTCGGCACCTCCCAGCCTTCCGGCCTGTGGGCCGCTTTCATCAACCAGAAGGGCTGGGACGTTCCCCGCGTGATGAACGACGCCTTCTTCGGCTCAAACTTTCCCGAGCAGCGGGCGAAGATGGAAGGCTGGTGCGGCACGGGCCTCTGGGACGACGACAACAAGGTCCTGTCCGCCCTCTACGAAGAATACACCACCCGCTACGCCGGCGAACCGATCCCGCCGCGCGAGCTGATGGCGATCTATCGCGACGGCATGACCGCTGCGCTGGAAGGCGTGCTGCTCGCGCCGATCCTCACCCCCGACGGCGTGCGCCGCGGCTTGGAAAGCGTGCAGCTGTTGCCGGCCGCGATCGGCGGCCCGCGCAACTCGATCAGCTTCGGGCCCTACGACCGCGCCGGCCTGAAGGGGTCCGATTGCGTGGTGTTGCGCCGCGTGAAGAACGGGGAGCTAGTCATGGAAGGCCGCATCGAGCTGTTCTGAGCCAAGGGCGCACGCGGGCTCGACCCGCCTGCCGCTCGGCCGGCCCGACCCAGTTCTAGTGGACTTCGGCGCCCTGCCAGGTGCGGGCGCCGCGCGCGGTCTGGCTTCGCCTGTCGGCGAAACCCAAGACCGCGATGGTCACGCCGTCAGGGCCGGCGATTATCGCCGGGGGCGCTTCGCCCTCGCCTACCCACACGCAGGTCGACGGTGGAGACGCCTGGCCGTCGATCTCCGCCTCGCCTCTCATCACCACCCAGTAGCTGCCGCCGCGCAGCATGACGCTGGCCGGCGCCGCGCCCGGCGCGACCTCGACCTGGTAGGCGCCGACGCCGTCTGGGCGTTCGAACAGGGCGATGACGCCGGGAACGCAAGCCGCGTCGAGGTTCATCCTGGCGTTGTGCTGGCGGCCCTTGCGCCCCTTCGCCAGCGCCGCTTCGGCTGGCAGAAGGTGGCGGGTGTTGTCGAAGCTGGGCCGCAAGGTGAGGTAGGAGCAGCCTTGGGGACCCGTCGTGATCGGCCCATAGCCGCTGTAGCCGTCCGCATAATGCACCGAGCCGGTCGCGACCGCGTGACCGCCGACTTGCCCCTCGCCCGCGATGAACAGCTGATACTGGTCCGCCTCGTGGAAGTGCGCTCCGTTGTCGTCCTCGGGGCGTTGGTTGACCAAGTGCCCGCACGGGCCGTCCCAGGGAACGTTGCGATCGCCGAACATCTGCACCAGCCGCCCGCCGTGCTGCGGCGGACGGTCCTGCGGGTTCACGCGAATGATCATCGTTGCTCTCCCGGGTCGATCTGACGTCGCCTGCACCGACCGACAGGCTAAGGCGCCGATCCCGAGCAGGGCAAGCGCGTTAGCTCTTCGGTTCGGGCGCTCACGGCGGTCAGCCTTGCGAGTTGGTCTTGCGTCAGCTCCAGCGTCGCGGCGCGGCAAAGCTGTTCGACGTGATCGACCGAGGTCCCGCTGGCGATCGCCGCATGGATCGAGGGTTGCGCATTGAGCCACGCCAGCGCGACTTCGGCCGGCGTGGCGCCGGTCTCGCTCGCCACCGCATCGAGCACCGGCAACGCCTGCCAGCCGCCTTCCGCCGCCTGCTTGGCCGCGGCGCCGCGCACAGCGCCTTCGAAGTCCTCCGGCGAGCGGTACTTGCCGCTCAGAAACCCGGACGCCAGGCCGGAATAGGGCAGTACCGCCACGCCGCGATCGACGCAGACCTGCTGCAACTGAACGGAAAAGCCGCGGCGCGACACGAGGTTGTAGGCGTTCTGCAGGACCGTATAGCTGGCGAGCCCCCTGCTTCCGGCGACGTCGAGCGCCAGCGCCAGGCGCTCGGATTTGAAGTTCGAGGCGCCGAGCTCGCGCACCTTGCCCGCCCGCACGAGAGCGTCGAACCCTTCGGCGACTTCGTCCAGCGGGGTCTCCGGATCGTCGCGGTGCGCGTAATAGAGATCGACGTAGTCTGTCCGCAGCCGCTCGAGAGATGCGGCGAGCGCCACGCCCAATTTCTGGGGCCGCAGATCGCCGGCCCGCCCCGCCGCACCGGTCTTGGTGGCGATCCGCATCTCCTGCCGGACGCCGCGGCTTTCCAGCCACTCGCCGATGATCGTCTCGGACTCGCCGCCTTTGTTGCCCGGAACCCAGGCGGAGTACCCCTCGGCGGTGTCGATCATCCGCCCGCCGCGCGCATAGAAGGCGTCGAGCACGGCGAAACTCCGATCGCGGTCGATGGTCCAGCCGAAGACGTTGCCGCCCAGCACAAGCCGCAGGCCGCCCAGGCCCTGATGTCCGCTCGCCATTGAGACCTCCAACACAGCTCTGACCATTCGCCCCATCTTGGCAGCCGCGATCCGCCTTGCGAACCCTCCTCGCAATCTGGAGTCGCGATCAGGCCGAGGCGCGAGGCGTCCCGGCCAGCAGCCAGCCGAAGGTCGCTACCCCGGCGAGGCCGCCCGCCAGCTGTCCCGCGATGAACAGCGGAACTGACCCCGGGGGCGATGCCGGCGAAGGTGTTGCTTGTCCCCAGACCATGTGAAGCGCACCCTGCGGCCGACCTAGAGCGGAGGTGCGCCATGAGCGCGTTCAACGTCGTACGCTTCCGGGTGAAGCCAGGGCAGGAACAGGAATTCCTCGACGCCCACGGCCGCGCGCAGCGCGACTGGACGGGCATGATCCACGCCAACATCATCAATACCGGCGACCGGACCTTCTGCATCATCGTCGAGTGGACCGACATGGAGGCGCTCGCGGCGGCGCGTCCGATGATGATCGCCACCCTCGACAGCTTCCGCGGCACGCTGGAGGACCTCGGCGGCGGCCTGGGCGTGACCGACCCGGTTTCCGGCCCGGTCGTGCTGCCCTTGAAATAACGCGTCACGCGGGCTGGACGCGGCGGCCCGGGTCGACCAAAGGTCTGACTCTCAATCGAACAGGCGCGGCGCAGCGCGGCCGCGACGCGAAAGACGCCGCGGACCCGATCCGCGGCCTACGGGAGGACGTCCATGGATAACTCGGTCCTGCAGCGCAACCGCGACTACGATCTCGATGCGCTGCGCCGGAAGGCCGACTGGATCCGCCTGGAGACCATCCGCCTCGTCGACATCGCCAAGAGCGGCCACTACTCCAGCGTCTTCTCCTGCGCCGAGATGTTCGCCGCCCTCTACTACCGTACGCTCCGGCTCAAACCGTCCGACCCGCGCTGGGAGGACCGCGACCGTTTTCTGCTCGGCAAGGGCCACGCTGCGATCGGCCAGTATCCTGTGCTCGCCGAGCTGGGCTATTTCCCCCCCGAATGGCTCGACAGCTACACGCGCCTCGGCAGCCCGCTGGGCGACCATCCGGACATGAACAAGGTGCCGGGCGTCGACTTCTCGTCTGGCTCAATCGGCCACAACCTGTCGGTCGGCGTCGGCATGGCTCTGGCCGGCCGGATGCAGAAGAAGGACTTCCTGACCTGGGTCATGGTCGGAGACGGCGAGCTCAACGAGGGCCAGGTGTGGGAGGCGGCGATGTCCGCCGGCCACTACAAGCTCAACAACCTGATCGGCATCGTCGACGCCAACGGCATGGGCCTGGACGGCGACATCGAGGACGTGATGGGCATCGAGCCGATCGCCGACAAGTTCCAGAAGTTCGGCTGGTCCACCGACGAGATCAACGGTCACGACATGGAAGCCGTCGTGGCGGCGTTCGCTCGGGCTCAGGAGTCCGATCGGCCGCACATGATCGTCGCCCGCACCAAGAAGGGCAAAGGGGTCAGCTTCATGGAAAAGGACCCGTACTGGCACCTGGGCTACCTCGGGCCGAACGACAAGGCGGCCGCGGAGGGCGAGATCCAGAAAAGGCTCCGCTGATGTCCATCGCGCCTCCCGACAGCCGGCCGATGCTCGACCACGTCAGCTGGAACGTGCTGACCTCGACGGTGAAGCTCACGCAGTTCCCGATGGGCGAGGAGCTGGTGGCCCTGGCCAGGCGTCGCGAGGACGTCGTCGCGCTGACCGCCGACCTCGCCTCCTCCAACGGCTTGAGCGAATTCCGCGACACCTTCCCGGCGCGCTTCGTCAACACCGGCATCGCCGAGCAGAACATGATGTCGATCGCGGCGGGCCTCGCCTCGGCCGGCCTCACGCCTTACGTCTCCACCTTCGCCAGCTTCGCTTCGTTGCTATGCGCCGAGCAGCTGCGCACCGACCTCGCCTACACCAAGATGAAGGTGCGGATCCTGGCGCACCACGCCGGCGTCTCGATGGGCTTCTACGGCACGTCGCACCACGCGGTGGAGGACATCGCCGTCACCCGCGCCATGGGCAACATGACCGTGGTCTCCGCCGCCGACGGCAACGCCATCCGCGGCCTGATCCGCGCGACGGTCGACGTCGACGGGCCGGTCTACATCCGCATCGGCCGCGGCGCCGAGAAGCCGATCTACGACGAGGTGCCTTCGTTTGAGCCCGGTCGCTTCTTCCAACTGCGCGAAGGTCGCGACGCCACCATCATCGCCACCGGCATCGGGGTGAAGGCTGCGCTGGACGGCGCCGACATGCTGGCGGCGGACGGCGTCTCGATCCGCGTCCTCGACGCCGCCTATCTGAAGCCGTTCGATGAGGCCGGCGTGATCGCCGCCGCCAAGCAGACCGGCGTCATCCTCACCGTCGAGGAGCACAATCCGTACGGCGGGCTCGGCAGCGCGGTCGGCGACGTGCTGGCGTCCAGCGGCCTGGGCGTGCGTTTCGCCAAGCTCGCTCTGCCCGACGACTACGCCCTCGTGGCGCCGCCCACCCACCTGTACCGTCACTACGGCCTGACCGGCGAGGGCGTGGTCGACAAGCTTCGGCCGCTGCTCGCGTCTCTGAGCGAACCCGCATGACCGAACCCTTGGGCTCCATGCGCCGGTTCGGCGGCAAGGTGGTGCTGGTCACAGGCGCCGCGTCGGGCATCGGCCGCGCCACTGCGCTCCGCTTCGCATCCGAAGGCGCGAGGCTGGCGCTCTGCGACCTCAACGACGAGCCGCTGCAGGCGCTTTGCGTCGAGACCGGTCGGCCGGCCGGCGACCTGTACGCCCGCGCCGTCGACGTGGCCGACCCCGAGGCGCTCGAACGATTCATACTGGAGGCGGCCGCAGCGCTTGGCGGGCTCGACGTGCTAGTCAACAACGCCGGCGTCACCTGCTTCGGACACATCGACGAGATCACGCCCGCGCAATGGCGCAAGGTCTTCGCCGTCGACCTGGACGCGGTGTTCTTCGCCTGCCGGGCCGCGCTGCCCTTCCTACGCGCCAGCCGCGGCTGCGTGGTCAACACCGCCTCGATCTCGGGCCTCTTCGCCGACGGCGGCTGCTCGGCCTACAACACCGCAAAAGCCGGCGTGGTGAACCTGACGCGCAACCTGGCGGTAGACCACGGGCCGGAAGGCATCCGGGTGAACTGCATCTGCCCGGGCGGCACCGCCACCCCGCAGATCCGCGCCCACACCCGCGATGAAGCCATCATGGCCGAGTACGCCCGCACCGTGCCGCTCGCCCGCACCGGCGAGGCCGAGGAGATGGCCGCCGGCATCGCCTTCCTGGCCTCCGCCGACGCCAGCTACATCACCGGCCACGCCCTGGTGATCGACGGCGGCGTCACCGCCCAGACCGGCCAGCCGCAGTTCGACCGCATCTACCGCGAGCGCGGCTGGGAGAAGCGGATCTTTGAGCGCGCCAAGGAGCGCGAAGCCTGATGTCCGCCCCTCGCCTTTCCGGGCGTCAGACGACGCCGATGCTCGACGACAAGAGCTGGAACATCCTGACGTCGATGGAGAAGCTGACGGCGCTGACCATGGGAGACGAGCTGGCGAACATCGCCCGCACGCGGCCCGATGTGGTCGCCGTCACCGCCGACCTCGCGAGCAACAACGGCCTCGACGTGTTCCGCGAGGCCTTCCCCGATCGTTTCATCGACACCGGCATCGCCGAGCAGAACATGATGTCGGTGGCCGCCGGCCTCGCCTCCGCCGGCTTCATCCCCTACGTGGCGACCTTCGCCGCCTTCGCCTCGCTGCTCTGCGCCGAGCAGCTGCGCACCGACGTCGCCTACACCAAGATGAAGGTCAGGGTGCTCTCGCACCACGCCGGCATCGCGACGGGCTTCTACGGCACCTCGCACCACGCGGTGGAGGACATCGCCGTCACCCGCGCGATCGGCAATCTGACCGTCACCGCGGCGGCGGACGGCAACGCCATCCGCGGGCTGATCCGCGCGACGCTCGACATCGATGGGCCAGCCTATATCCGCATCGGCCGCGGCGCGGAGAAGACCGTCTACCCGGAGGTTCCCACGTTCGAATACGGCCGGTTCGTCCGCCACCGCGAAGGAAGCGACCTCACCGTCATCGGCTGCGGCATCACGGTGAAGTCGGCGCTCGACGCGGCCGACATCCTCGCCGCGGAGGGCATCTCGATCCGGGTGCTCGACGCAGTCTATCTCAAGCCGCTGGACGAGGCGGCCATTCTCGCCGCGGCGCGCGAGACCGGCGGCATACTGACGGCCGAGGAGCACAATCCCAATGGCGGCCTGGGCAGCGCGGTTGGCGAATTGCTGGCGCTGAACGGGGTCCCCACCCGGTTCGCAAAGCTCGCGCTTCCCGACGACTATGTGCTCGTCGCCCCCCCGACACACCTCTACCGCCACTACGGCCTGAGCGGCGACGGCGTCGCCAAAGCCGTGCGGGCGCTGCTTGATCGAAAGGGCAGCTGATGAAAGCCGTCGTCCTGCAGAACGGCGCCCTGAACGTCGAGGACATCCCGGCGCCGACGCCCGGCGAAGGGCAACTGCTGCTGTCGACACGGACCTGTGGCATCTGCGGCACCGACCTTCACGCGAAGCATCACCTGGGCGCCTATCTCGAAGGGCTCACCGCCGCCGGCAATGGCCTGCCGGTGGACGTCAAAGGCAAGGTGGTGATGGGCCATGAATTCTGCGGCGAGGTGATCGGCCGTGGCCCCAACACCTCCGGCCGGATCAAGGATGGCTCGCTGGTCGTCGCGCTCCCCTACATCACCGGGCCGGAAGGGGCCGAGTACGTCGGCTATTCGAACCGTTTCCCGGGCGGCTACGCCGAGCAGATGGTGATCACCGAACGGCTGGCCTTCGAAGTGCCCAACGGCTTGCCTGCGCGGCAGGCGGCGATGACCGAGCCGTTCGCCGTCGGAGCGCACGCCGTGGCCCGCGCGCGCATCGATCCCGACCGGGAGCACGTGATCATGGTCGTCGGCTGCGGCCCAATCGGCCTCGCCGTGATCGCCGCGCTGAAGGCGCGCGGGCTGGGGCCCGTGGTCGGCCTCGACTTCTCCGCCGCGCGCCGCGGATTCGCCGAGAAGATGGGCGCAGACGAGGTGGTCGACGCCACCAGAGAGACCCAGGCCTCGGTCTGGGAGCGCCTCGGCGCGCGCAAGAAAGGCCGCCGCGCCGTCGCGTTCGAATGCGTCGGCCGGCCGGGCGTGGTGCAGTCGATCATCAACGAGGTTCCTCGCGGCGCCAAAGTCGTGGTGGTCGGCAACTCGCTGGAGCCGAGCAGCATCGATCAGGTCCGGGCCTTCAACCTCGAGCTCGATATCGTCTTCGTGGCCAACTACACGCCGGCCGAGTTCAGCGGCACGCTCAGCGACATCGCCGAAGGCCGCATCGACACCGCGCCGATCCTGACCGGGGTCGTGCCGCCGGAGGGTATGGACCAGGCCTTCTCCGACCTGCGCAACGCCGAGCGCCACGTGAAGATCATGCTGAGCTTCGAATAGGCCGCGGCGTTGGCCTCAGATGTGACGCTCGCAGTTCGGCTGCGCACAGCTTTCACCACGGTCTTCCGCGCCTTGAGCAACGCGGGATACCGCAAGTTTCTGCTCGGCCTCTCGATCTCCTGGCTCGGCGCCTGGATGCAGACCGTCGCCCAGGGGCTGCTGGTGCTGAAGCTCGGCGGCAGCGGCGTCGATCTGGGCCTCACCGTCATGCTGCAGGTCGGCCCGATGGCGGCGCTCGCCCCGCTTGGCGGCGTCTGGGCAGACCGGTTCGACCGGCGCAAGCTGCTGTTCATCGCCAACGCTGTCGGCGGGGCTCAGGCGCTCGCGCTCGCGATGCTGGTCGCGACGGGGCACGCCACCTTGCCGGTCGTGTACGGCATGGCCTTCCTGCTGGGCGCCATCAACGCCGTACTCAATCCCGCGCAGCAAGCCTTCACCGCCGAGATCGTCGAGCCCGACGATCTCGCGAACGCGGTGAACCTCAATCTGATGACGACCAACGTTGCGCGCGTCATGGGTCCCGCGGTCGCGGGCTTGATCGTCGCAACGGCGGGGATCGCCACCTGCTTCTTTCTCAATGCCGCGTCGTTCGTCGTGGCGATCGGGGTGCTGCTGCTGATCCGAGCCGACCAGCGCCGCGTCGAGACCCTGAAATCCTGGGGCCGCGGCCACTTGCGCGAAGGCATCGCGCACGTCAGCCGGAACCGCGATCTCGCCGCCGCCTGGTGGATGAATTTCGTCTACGCGATGCTCGCCTGGCAGTTCGAAGTGAGCATCCCGCTGATCGTCACCAAGACCTTCGGCGGCTCGGCGAGCAGCTACGGCCTGATGTTCTCGGCGGTGGGCATGGGCGCGGTGATCGGCGGAGCCTGGGGTGCGAGCCGCATCCGCCCCACCCACCGCGACCACCTGCTGGCCGCGGTGGTCGGCGGCGCGGGCATGCTGGCCACCGCGTTCGCGCCGAACCTGCCCATCGCCATCGCGACCTGCGCCATCGCCGGCGGAGCGATCGTCTGCTGGTGGGGCATCCTGAGCGGGATCTTCCAGATCCAGGCCGACCCGACGTTCCGCGCGCGGGTCACCGGCCTCTGGCAAGCGGGGCTGCACGGCGGCCGCCCCTTCGGCGCGCTGCTGGTCGGCTGGGCCGCCGCCCACCTCGGCGCGCGCTGGCCATTCATCCTGGGCGCGCTGGGCTGCGTGATCAGCATCGCGGTCTGGACGCGGGTCAGCGGGGTTGGCCTGCGAGAGGCCTTCACCTCCAGGAAGCCCATCGCCGGCTTCGGCGCGGAACGCACCGAACTCGACGCCTTCGCCGCCGAGAGTGAGATGATCAGCAAGCCGTGAGGAGGCCGCAGGCTCCTAGTCGGTGAGCCGGCGCAGCACGCGTTCGATCCTGGCGTGGGCGGCCGCATCGCGGAACGGGAAGGCCTCGAAGAAGGCGTGGCGATCAAGCACGGGCTGGCGGCGCAACGCCGAGGCCATCCACTTGCGGGCCTGCCCGTCGTCGCCGTTGAGGCCGTGGCCGATGGCGGCGACCACCTCGATGAGCGCATGCGCGCGCGGCGTCCTCGCCGCCCGCTCGCCCCAGAGCGCGGCTTCTTCGGGCTCGTCGAGGATCATGTGCGAGAAGGCCCGTACGCCGCGCATGCCGTAGAGCAGCGGATCGAGCGGGCTCAGCGCTTCGGCGGCTGCGACCAGCTCACGGCCGGTGCGCCCCTCGCCGAGCAAGGTCCGCGTCCAGGCGCCGGCGTACTTGCCCTGGGCGTAGTTGGGGTTGAGATCGACGGCGCGATCGAGCCACGGCAACGCGCCTTCCAAGTCGCCCGTGAGCCAGCATGTGCGGCCCAGCACCAGGTTGCAGAAGGGGTCCAGCGGATCTAGCGCCAGCGCCGTCTCCGCCGAGCGCCGCGCTTGCTCGATCGCCGCCGGCCGGTTCGGCGCGAACCTTTGGAACGCCCCCTGAAAATGAGCGAACGAGAGGCCGGCGTGGGCGCGGGCGAATGCCGGCTCGCGGGCGATCGCCTGCTCGAACAGGGCCGCCGCACGCCGGCTCCCCTCGGGATCGAAGCGGTACATCTGCGCGACGCCGAGGTGGTAGGCCGCCCAGGCGTCGAGGTGGGGCTCCGCCAGCGCCCGCCGGGCCTCAGCGAGCGGGATGTACATCTCCAGCGCGCTCACCACCGCCCGCGCAATCTCGCCACGGACCTCGTGCACGGCCTCCAGGTGGCAGCGATAGGCCTCGCCCCAGATCACGGTCGCCGCGCGGGTGTCGCAGACCTCGACGGTCAGGCTGAGACGGGGGCCCTCGATCTCGGCGACACCGGTCAAGGCGTAGCGCACCCCAAGCGCCGCCCCGACTTGATCGGGCGTGACCGACGGGCCGCGGAACTGGAACGAGGAGCCGCGGGCGATCACCGTCAGCCAGTGCAGGCGCGAGAGCTCGACGATCAGGTCGTGCGGTAGTCCATCGGCGATGGCGCTGTAGGGACCCTCGCCTCCGACGAGCTGGAACGGCAGCACTGCGATCGACGGCCGGGTGGAGGCGGCCTCGCCGAGGGTCGGAACGGCCAGTTCACGGACGTCCATCGGAACGATCACCGAGGCGGAGGGCGCCGGCGTCATCGCGCCGACAAACCGGAAGCCCACGCCATGATGGGTGCGGATCAACAGTTGGCGCGCGCCGTCGTCGCCGATCGCCTGGCGGGCCGACTTGATGCGGCTGGAGACGGCGGCGTCCGAAACGCTGCGCCCGCCCCAGATGCGCTCGATCAGTTCGTCACGGCTGACCACCCGGTCGCGGTTCTCGATCAAGAAGTGCAGCAGGTCGAACACCTGCGGCTCCAGGCGAACGGCCGCGTCGGCGCGCCGAAGCTCGCGCGCCGCGACATCCATCCGGTAGTCGCCGAAGGCGTAGATCATCGGGCGCGGAGCCTAACTCTCCAGCGCTTCTCCCGTAAATCTCCACGTCCTCTTCAAGCTCGTGATCGACGGGCGGCGTACACCGTCGTCATCGGCCGGGACGGCCAGCAGCGAGAGCCAAGGAGATCAGAAATGCCCCTCGTGACGATCGACGTGATCAAGGACGTGTTCACCCCCAAGCAGAAGCAGGACCTGATCCAGAAGGTCACCGACGCGATGCTGGCGGTGGAAGGCGAAGCGCTGCGCCAGGTCACCTGGGTGCGGGTGCAGGAGTTCGAACAGGGCGACTGGGGGATCGGCGGCAAATGCCTGACCGCTTCCGACGTCCACGCGCTCCAGGGCGCCAAAGCCGCCTGAGCGTCGCCTAGCTCGCAGCGCCTTGTCCCCGCGGGGCGCTGCGAGCGGATGACGGCGGGGCCTCAGGCGCGGGGCCGGCGCAGGTGCGGGCGCAAGTCGGGCTCGCCAGTCCAGGCCATCAGGCCGCCATCGATGATCAGGCTTTGACCGGTGATGTACGACGCCTCGTCGGAGGCCAGGAACGAGATCGCCGAGGCAATGTCGTCTGGAACACCAAGTCGCTTCATGGGGATGTTCGTCATGTACTGGTCGAACAACTCGCCCTCATCCATCAATCCCGGGCGGCTGTTCACGGGACCGGGGCACACGCAGTTCGCCCTTATCCCTTCGTGGGCGTGCTCGATCGCCAGGTACTTCGTGAAATTCACCACGCCGCCCTTGGCCGCGTAATAAACGCCCAGGCTCTTGTTCGCCGCCAATCCGGAGATCGACGCCGTATTGACGATGCTGCCTCGGCTCTTGCGCAGATGGGGCATCGCCGCTTTCGCCGCGTAGAAGATCGACGAGAGGTCGACGTCGAGCACACGCTTCCACTTCTCCACCGAAAGCTCCTCGACCGTGCCGATCGCGCCGACGCCGGCGTTGTTGACGAGGACGTCGAGCTTGCCGTGGCGTTCGACCGCCGCCGCGATCAGCGCGCTGACGCTCTCCGGCACGCCGACGTCGGCGACCTGCCCCGACGCCCGATCCCCCACGGTTTCGAGAAACCCGTTCAAAGCACCGGAATCGATGTCCGAGGCGACGACATAGGCGCCTTCTCCAACGAACCGCCTGACGGTTGCGGCGCCGATGCCGCTCGCAGCTCCGGTGACGACGACGACTTTGTCTCGGTGACGCTCGTGATCCATGCCTATCCCCGGGTCCGGCCAACGGAAGTTACGATCCGGTCGACCTGAGCGGCGCCGAACGCGAAAGACGACTAAGTCTCGGACCGTCGCCAAGTCCAGGCGCCGCGGACGAACGCCCGAATGTCTACGAGCAACAGGTCCGGTTGCTCCAGCGCCGCGAAGTGGCCGCCGCGGGGCATGCCGGTCCAGCGGACCTCGCAGCCGGCGATCTTGGCGGCCATCAAGGCGGACAGCCCCACCGCGCCCGCGCCGAAGACCGCGAAGCAGCTCGCCGCGTGCGGCCGCAGCGTATTGAGCACGGCGCCGGCGCCGACGCCGAAGACGCCGGATAGCGCAACTATTTCCGGCTGGCGCAGCAGTCGATTAGCCTGGGCAGTCGACGGCAGCTCATCCAAAGCCTGGCCGACCAGACCGAGCCGGTGCTCGGGCGCTGCAAGGCGGCGCTCCATCGCGTCTCGCCCGCCCTGGCCGCGCACACCATCGATTATCGGTTCAACATGCTGCAGCTGCTGCTGGCGGGAATTGCTGCGCGAGGTCGCCCGCGGGTTGGTGGAATTCTGCACCGACGGCTTCGGGCATCCCGGCTGAACGGCGAGGGGCGCGTTCGAGCGGCGAACCCGCTCACACGTTCGCCTGACGCGCCCTAGCGCAGCGGCCGGAACATCTCCCGGATATCCTCGACCACCGCCTCCGGCTCTTCCGCCGGCGCGAAGTGGCCGCCGCGTTCGTGCTCGCGGTAGAAGGTCACGCCCGGCGTCCGCCCCGGCCCCTGCCCCGTCGGTGTGTCCGAGAGGAACACCGACTGACCCGCCGGGACCTCGATGCGCGGGGTGCGGTCGTGCGAGGGCGTCCAGGGATGCGCCGCGGCTTCGGCGTAGTAGCGCACTGACGTCACCAGGGTCTCGGTCGCCCAGTAGATGGTCAGGTGTGTCAGCAGCTCGTCGCGGGTGAACCGGCGCTCGACGTCGCCGCCGCAATCGCTCCAAGTTCTGCGGCGCTCCACCAGCCAGGACGCCAGGCCAGCCGGTGAGTCGTGCAGAGCGTGGGCCAGCGTCTGCGGATCGAGGACCTGAACGGAGACGTGGCTGCTGAAGCGGCGCTGATAGGCGCGCAACGCCGGTCGCATCGCCTGCGGCGCCTGGTTGTACATCTCGCCCCACAGGTCCCACGGCCGCTCGATGTTCCAGATGTCGAGCGCCGAGGTTCCGTTGTGGATGCCGATGACGTGCTCCGGGTATTTGTGCCCGAGCTGGCCGGTGACGATGGAACCCCAGTCGCCACCAAACGCCGCAAAGCGGTCGTACCCCAGCACCTGCGTCATCACTCGCGCGAACAGGTCGGCGGTGTCCATCCAGGTGACGCCCGACCGCCGCAGCGGCGAGGAGAAGCCAAAGCCCGGCAGGCTCGGCACGACGACGTGGAAGGCGTCCCGCGCGTCGCCGCCATGCGCCACGGGATCGACGAGCGGGCCGACGACCTTGTGGTAATCCCAGAAGGTCCAGGGCCAGCCATGGCTGAGGATGATCGGCATCGCGCCCGGCTTGGGGCTGCGCTGGTGTACGTAGTGGATGGGGATGCCGTCGAGCAGCACGCGCTCCTGCGGCAGCGCGTTGATCTTGCGCTCCATGGCCCGCCAGTCGAAGCCGTCGGCCCAGTAGGCCAAGAGCCCCGCCAGGTAGTCGCCGTTCGTGCCGTATCGCCAGCTCTCGTTGTCGACGTCAGGCGCGAGCCGGGCGCGGCGCAGCCTCGCGCGCAGATCCTGCAGCGTCGCCTCGGGGATGTCGACGACGAAGGGTTCGGCCAAGCCTTCCTTCACGGATGGTCTCCTCCAGCAGGACGTTTCGCCTCCGCCCCGTTATGCTCGCGCGCGGCCGAACTGGCCGCAAGCGTCCCGGAGACCCACATGAGACTGAGCGCGCCGCGGATCGCCCCGCTGCAAGACGACGACCTGACTCCGGAACAGGCGGAAGCGCTACAGCCCGTGCGCGCTGGCACGATGGGGGTGCTGAACATCTTCCGCACGCTGGCCCAGGCGCCCAAGGCGCTGACCCGCTTCAATCAGTGGGGAAGCTATGTGCTCTCCCGCCGCAACGACCTGCCGGCGCGCGAGCGGGAGCTGGTGATCCTGCGCGTGGGCTGGCTCTGCCGGTCGGGCTACGAGTGGACCCAGCACGTGGCGATCGGGCTGGAGGCCGGCCTGACCGCGACGGAGATCGAGCGGATCAAGCTGGGCGCCGGCGCCGGCTGGTCCGCGGCCGAGGACGCCCTGATCCGCGCCACCGACGAGCTTCAGGCCGATCAGTTCGTCGGCGAAGCCACCTGGACGGAGCTGGGCCGGCACTTCAGCGACAAGCAGCGGATGGACCTCGTCTTCACGGTGGCCCAATACGTCCAGGTTTCGATGATCTTGAACACGTTCGGCGTGCAGCTTGACCCGGGTCAGAGGCTCGATCCCGACCTCAAGGCGCAGTGACCCGTTCGGCCGCCCGCTCGCTCGCCCGGGCGCCCAGCGCCGCAGCCACCGTCGCCGCCACGGCCTGCGCCTGGTTGCGAAGGTCGGGGATGGCGTTGCTTTCCCATGACGCACCGCGGGTGAGCGGCCCCACGGCAAATAGGCCTGGCGTGGGCGCCCCATCGCGGCCCAGCACCCGCAGGTCGTCGCCCATGGCATAGCCCAGCCCCAGCGCATCGGGGGCGATCAACCCGTCCGCGAGCAAGCGCGGAAGCAGCCCGGAACGGTCGCGCGCGAAGTCGCCCGTCGGCCCAGTGCAGTCGACGACCGCGGCGAAGGTTCGCCGGACGGCGCGAAGCTCGCCGCGCGGCAGATACTCCGCCTCGAAGCCGTTGGCCTTCGGCTCGAGCCTGGAGAGACGCCCCGCCTCGATCGTCAGCGCGCCGCCGCCCAGCAGGCCAGACACGCGCGCGCCCACCACCGGCGCCATCCGGTGGCGGTGCGCGTCCCACCACGGCCGCAGGTGGCGCAGGAACTGGCGTCGCTGCTTGAGCGTCCAGCTCCGCCAGATCGTCGCGGTCACCGGCCGAACGCTGTCGACGGCCTCGCGCCAGTTCACAGCCTCGGCGTGGGCGCGCAACAGTCCGAGCGCACGCACCGGCGATGCAGGCAGGCCGTCCGGCGGCGGGCTGGGCGTAGTGCTGGCGTGGATCCGCGGCAGCAGGCCGCGCCGCGAGAGCGCGACCAGGGGCCGGCCGTGCGAGGCCAGGCTGAGCGCCACGTCGATCATCGTCAGGCCGGAACCGAGCAGCAGCACCTCCCCCAGGGGCAGCTCGCCCACCTCCACCGCCCAGGGGTCGGGAAAGTAACCTGGCGCGACCAGCGCTGCGGCCCGAACGCCAAAGGGCGGGCGCGGCGGCAGCGCGCCCACGGCGAGCACAGCGGCGTCGGCGGCGAAGGTTCGTCCCAGCGCCAGCTCGACTTCGAAGCCGCCGGTCTGCGATCTGACGGCCACCGCCTCGTCGGCTTCGAGCAGAAGCCGGCCGGCCTGGCCTGGCCGGCTCAGCGCCTGGCGCATCAGATGCTGCAGATAGTCGCCGTAACGGCCGCGGCTGACGAAGCCATCGTAGAGGACTTGCCCCTGGCCGCGGAGCCAGTCGAGGAAATGGCCCGGCCGATCCGGAAAGGCGCTCATATTCGAGGCGCGCACGTTGAGCAGATGATCGGGATGGGCGGTGGCGTAGGCGCGCCCACGGCCGAAGGCCCGCGCGCGTTCCACGAGCCGGACGGTCACCCCAGGCGCCGCGGTCAGCAGATGAAGCGCGGTGAGCAGGCCGCTGAAGCCGCCGCCGATCACGGCGACCGTCGACCCACCGGCTGGATGTGGACGCGCGTTCACCGGATCGGGCAACCGCTGGAGGCGACCTGATGATCCGGCCGGGCAGCGTCGCCCAGGGCCGCGTACACCGCACGCCGCAGGTCGCCGCCGTGCGCCGGGACCTGGCGACCGAAGCGGGTCTCGTCGAAACGGCCATGATAGAAAAGTCGCCGCCTCGCGTCGAACAGGTAGAAGTCCGGCGCATGCAGGGCGCCGAAGCGGCGCGCCACGCTCCGCGTCTGGTCGATCAGGTAGGGAAAGACGTAGCCGCGCCGCAGCGCCTCGGCGGCGACCGCGGCCGGCGCCTCCTCCGGACGGCAAGCGTCGTCGAAGGAATTTACGGCCAGCACCTGGAGGCCATCGGGCTCATGGTCCTGCGCCAGCTCGGAGAGCGCCGCCGCCAGGCGCGCCACCTCCGGGCAGGCGTTGGCCAGAAATACGACCAGGATGGCGCGGGCCGATGGATAGTCTTCCGGGCCGACCAGCCGGCCGGTCAGCGGCTCGGGCAGGCGAAAGTCGGGAAGGAGCGCGCCCAGGCTCGGCGCTTTGGCAAGGGTAAGGGACACGGGGGCGCCTCCGACTGTGACGCCCCCTAATTCCTATTTATTCGATCGGTTTTAAAGAGCAGAATTCCTCATGGTCGCTGCAGAGCCCCTTCAGCGCGTCGTCGGGCGACGGTCAGAAGTCGGCGCGCACGGTCACGCCATAGGTTCGCGGCGCGCCCGGCTGGCCGCTGGCGGCCCAGGCGCCGGCGCCCGGGACCGAGGTGCTGCTGAGCGACTGCAGATAGGCCTTATCGAAGGCGTTGTTCACCCAGACGGAGGCTTCGAAGCGGTCGCCGAACTGCGCGCCCATGCGGAAGTTGGCGACGTAGTAGCCCTTGATCCGCGAGTAGGCGGCTTCGTCCACGCTGCCGAACACGCTGGAGCGGAAGGCGTACTGCGCCAGCAGGAATGGTCGGATGTCGTCGCCCACCGGATCGAGTTCGTAGCGGGCGCTGGCGTTCGCCACCCAGCGGGGCGCCTGGTAGACTGGCCGGCCGGTGAGATCGCAGGGCGCCGCGACGCCGGCAGGGCAAGGCGCATTGCGATAATCTGTGTAGCTGGCGTCATTGTACGAGGCCGCGAGTTGCAGGCTGAGGTTGGTCGTCGCCTGCCAGCTGCCGTCCACCTCGACGCCGCGGGCGCGAATGTCGCCGACGTTGGCCAGATAGGACTTCGCGCCATTGGTCGGGGTGATGTTGGTCTGCAGGCCGCTCAGCTTGGTCCAATAGAGGTTGGCGTTGACCAGCAGCCGCCCGCCGAAGGCCGTATGCTTCACGCCAAGCTCGGCGTCTTTCACCTTCTCCGGGGCGAGCACAATCGAGGTGCCGGGCGTGACGGAAGAGTTAAGGTTGAGGCCCGCAGCCTTGTAGCCGGTGGAATAGGACGCATAGACGTTGGTGCTTGGGGTGACCTTGTAGGTAGCGCTGAGCAGGTACGACCAGTTTCCGCCCTTGACCGTCTCGTCGTAGTTGAACGGGATCGACGTCGCTGCATAGGGCGTCAGGTAGTTCGAGGTGTTGGTGATCCCGTGGCGCTTGTCGTGGGTGTAGCGCAGGCCGCCCGTCACCGTGAGCTGGTCGGTGACGTCGTAGTTGGCCTGGCCGAACACCGCGGCGCTCTCACTGATCGCGCGGGTGTCGCCGATGTACTGCGAGCCCGGCGCGATGACGATGGCGGCGGCCGCCGGGTTCGAGAGGCGCGCGTAGGTCGTGTAGAAGGCGCTCGCGTCCGTGCCGAACTGGTTGAGGATGTAGTGGTCCTTCAGCTTCTGGCGGAACAGGTAGACGCCGGTCTGCCAGGTCAGCCGGCCAGGCTTCGACGCCAGGCGGAACTCCTGGGTCCATTGCCAGTCGTGCGTCTGGGCGACATTCACCTGCAGGATGTCGAGAGGCGCGTTGTCGCTGTCCTGCAGCGGCGAGAAGTGCCAGTGCCGCCAGGCCGAGATCGAGGTCAGGGTCGCGAAGTTCAGGTCCCAATCGACCTGGGCCGAGAGCGCGTGCGACTCCGTCTGCATGAGTTGCGGCGCGTTGGCGAGCGTGTAGTCGCGCGAGGCGACCGGCACGTAACCCAGGGCGCGGAAGGCGTTCAGCGTGCGCGCAGTCGTCGCCGTCAAGCTCGGCAGAAACACCTGATTGACCACGGTGACGCAGCAGGTGTCCTGCTCGTCGGCGTACTCGCCGATCAGGCGCGCCGTCACTTTTCGCGCCGGCGTGAACAAGAGCTGGGCGCGCACGCCGCTGCGGCCGATCGAATTGCCGTCGATCCCGGTGGTGCGGTTGTCGACCACCCCCTGGCGGTCGGTGCGGAAGGCGGTCAAACGGCCGGCCAGCAGGCCGTCGACGATCGGCCCGGTCACGCTGGCGCGGTACTGCTGGTAATCGTAGTTGCCGAAGGACGCCTCCGCCGTCGCGCCGAAGCTGAAGCTGGGCTTTCGCGTGGTGATGTTGATCACCCCCGCCGACGAGTTGCGGCCGAACAGCGTGCCCTGCGGCCCGCGCAGCACCTCCACCTGCTCGACGTCGATCAGGTCGGTGAGCGCCATGCCCGGCCGACCGAGATAGACGCCGTCGACGTAGACGCCGACCGAGGTGTCCAGGCCGTCCGAAGCGGAAGAGACGCCGATGCCGCGGATGCCGACCGAGGAGTTGCGCGGATTGCTGTTGAACTGGGTGAGGCTCGGCGTCCGCTGCTGCAGGTCGAGCAGGGTGTAGCCGCCTGTCCGCTCCAGCGCGTCGCCCGACACCACCGACAACGAGATCGGCACGTCGATGGCGCGCTCTTCGGTGCGCCGCGCGGTGACGACGACTTCGGCCGCCGAGGCCTCTTCTTCGGTCGCCGCGACCGGGCGCGCGGCGTCATGAGCGGAGGGCGCGGGCCCCTCGGCGTGGGCGGCGCCGGCGAATAATCCTCCGGCGATGGTGCTCAGCAGATAAAGGCGGAACCGGCGGCCTCGCGGCGGCGCGGCTCGATCGGATGCGGTGCTCAAGACGAATGATCCCCTCGTTCGTTGGCCGTCAGGCGAACTCTATTTCCTATCTATCAAATAGGAATTGAACGCAGACCTTCTTCCCTTCCTTTTAGTTTTTCTGCCGATCCACGAACGCCGTCAGGCGACATCGCCTTAAGCTGCGGCACCTCCTCGATGCCAGAATTCGACTTTAACGAATGCACTGGGATCTCACCGACTGAAGGCGGCTTCAGTTTTTCTGCGCTTCACGTTCAGATCGCGTCGCGTTGACAATCCCTAGTCGATATGTAGGAATTCAGGCCTCAGCGAGGAACGCCATGAGCACAGCCGCCGCCCCATCAGCAGTCGCCGCCCGCATTGCGGTGGAGCCTGTCACTCCCGTGATCGGCGCCGAGATTTCCGGCGTGGACCTTTCCCAGCCGCTGGACGCCCAAACCCTCGCGGAGATCCAGGCAGCCCTGCACAAATGGCGGGTGATCTTCTTCCGTGACCAGGACCTCAATAACGATCAATTCAAGGCCTTCGGCCGCAGCTTCGGGCCGCTAACCCCCGCCCATCCCATCACCGAAGGCCTCTACGAGCACCCGGAGATCTGGGAGCGGCAGGTCGACGAATACCGGGTGAGGCGCAGCGAGAACGACAACCTGAAGCCAGGCGCGCGGGCGCCGCGCGACTACAAGGGCTGGCACATCGACATAACGTTCGTCGCCAATCCCAACCGCTACTCGGTGCTTTACGGGGTGCAGATCCCACCCTATGGCGGAGACACGGTGTTCGCCAATCTGGTGGCGGCCTACGAGGGCTTGTCCCCGAAGATCCGCGCGCTGATCGATGATCTGCAGGCGGTGCACCAGACGTCGGATTACGACGGCGACGGGCGCTCGCGGATCCCGCGGCGGGACGGCCGCTCGACCGGGCCGTTCGCCTCGCTCCATCCGCTGGTTCGGGTTCATCCGGAGACCGGCGAAAAGCTGCTGTTCCTCAACCCCGGAACCACCACCCACATCCCGGGCCTAAAGCAGCCGGAGAGCGAGGCGCTGCTGGACCTGCTGCACTTCGAACTCACGCGCCCCGAATATCAGGTTCGCTTCCGCTGGCGTCCGAAGTCGCTGGTGGTCTGGGACAACCAGGCCGTCGCTCACGCCGGACCCATCGACTACGCTCATTTCGACCTCCCGCGCGTCGTGCGTCGGATCACCGTGGCCGGAGACCTCCCCCACGGTCCAGACGGTTTCCGTTCGCAGGCGCTCGAGGGCGAGCTGTTCAACGTTCTCGGTTGAACGGCTGACCGCAGCCCGTCGCCCTTGTCGGCCCTTCGGCGGCGGGCTGCACCCCTTTCCTCACGCAAGGCACCTCTCATGGCCCCTCGCCGCGTCGGCGCGCTTGCGCTTGCCCTGATCGGCCTTTCCGCCGCGCTGTCGGTCTACGCCGTCGCGCGGCCCACACCGCCGGCCAGCCGCGCCGCGGCGGGCGATCTGCCCTTCGACGCCCCGCTGCCGACAGCTGTTCCGCCTGGGACCAAGCTGGTGATCGGCGACCCACAGACCGAGCGGGTCCTCAAGCACAACGGCTGGGATAAGGAACTTCCGTTCCAGGTGCAGTGGGCCGAGATCGTCGGCGGCCCAGCGGTGACGGAAGCTTTCCACGCCAAGGTGCTCGACGTGGGCTCGACGGCGAACATACCGCCGATCCACGCGGTATGGGTCGGCATCCCGGTGAAGATGATCGCCGTCAAATTCCGCGACGATCCGGTGCGACATCCCGCGTTCCAGTTCGCGATCGCGCCGGGCGCGAAGATCGACAGCCTCGCCGACCTGCACGGAAAGCGAATCGCCTACAGCCCCGGCCAGATCCAGGGCGAGATCGTCATCCGCAGCCTCGAGGCCGCCGGCCTGACGCCGAAGGACGTCAAGCTGGTGGAGCTGCCGAGCACCTCGGCCGACGTCTACCTGAACGCCCTGGCCGGCGGTGAACTGGATGCCGCCCCGATCGGCGCCGGCCCGGCGGTGAAGCGCTATCTCGACCGTTACGGCGCTAGGGGCGCCAAGGTGATCGCCCACAGCCCGCATCGCGACGACCTCAGCACCCTCTTCGTCCGCGACGAGACATTGCACGACCCGGCGCAGGCCGCCGCGCTGCGCGCCTACATCAGGCTCTGGGGTCGCGCCCAGGCCTGGATCGACGCCCACCCTGCGGAATGGGCGAAGATCTACTACCAGGACAACCAGGGCCTCTCGCCGGAGCTGGCGACTTACGCCGTCAACGCCATCGGCAAGACCTCGCTCCCCAAGGACTGGAGCGAGGCCGTCGCCTACCAGCAATCCTCGATCGACCTGATGTCGCGGATTTCCAAGCGCCAGCCTTTCCCCGCAGCCACCATTTTCGACCGTCGCTTCGAGCCGGTGGCCGCTCAGGGGTTCGCCGAATACCGTCGCGGCGGCGAAGCCCGGCTCGCCGCGCGTTGATGGAGTTGCAGATGAACGCCTACTCGCCGGTCGCCGAAGCGCCGCCGTCTTTCGAACTCCCGCCGGGCGGGCTCGGCGTCTCGTCGCCAGGCGCCCCCGAGCCCGCCGCGACGCCTCGAGGCCGCCCCCGGCTGGGACTCGCGTCCGCCGACCCGCTGGGCTGGTTGCTGGGCCCCGCGGTCGCCCTGCTCGGCTGGACCATCGGGTCGCTCGGCGGCTGGCTCGATCCGCGGGTCCTGCCCGAGCCCTGGGCGGCGTTGGCCGCGGCCCGCGAGCTGATCGCCGACGGCCGGCTGCAGACCAATCTGGCGGCGTCCGCCTGGCGCGCGGCGCAGGGCCTCGCGCTGGGGTCGAGCATCGGCGTCGTCCTGGCGCTAGCTTCCGGCCTGACTCTGACAGGCGGCTATCTGATCGACGGCTCGGTGCAGATGAAGCGCGCCGTGCCGATCCTGGCGCTGATCCCGCTGCTGATCATCTGGTTCGGCATCGGCGAGACCATGAAGGTCTCGGTGATCGCCCTGGCGGTCTTTACGCCGATCTACCTCAACACCCATGCCGCGCTGCGCGGGATCGAGACGCGCTATGTCGAACTCGCCGAAACCCTGGGACTGTCGCGCAAGACCTTCCTGAGCCAGGTCGTGCTGCCCGGCGCCTTGCCGGGCTTCCTGCTGGGCCTGCGCTTCGCCGTCGCCTCGGCGTGGCTCGCCCTGGTGGTGGTCGAGCAGATGAACGCCACCAGCGGGATCGGCTACATGATCAACCTCGCCCGGGTCTACGCCGAAACCGACGTCATCGTCGTCGGCCTCGTCGTCTACGCGATCCTCGGCATCGCGTCGGACACGGCCGTGCGAGCGATCGAGCGCCGGGCGCTCGCCTGGCGCAGGACACTGGCCCGATGACCGCGCGCCGCTCCCCCGAAGACGCCCCCGTCGTGCGCGTCCGGGACCTCGTCCGTCGCTTCACGCTGAAAGGCGTGCTGAACGGCGTCGATCTGGATATCCGCCGCGGTGAGTTCGTCGCGCTGCTGGGTCGCAGCGGCTGCGGCAAGAGCACGCTGTTGCGCGCCATCGCTCAGCTCGATCATGAAGCCACCGGATCAGGCGAGATCGCCGCGCCGCATAACCTCTCGGTCGTCTTCCAGGACGCGCGCCTGCTGCCCTGGAAGCGCGCGCTGGACAACGTCGTCCTGGGCCTGCCCGGCCGCGATGCCCGCGCCCGCGGCGCCCAGGCGCTGACGGAGGTGGAACTGGCGGGCCGCGAGCAATCCTGGCCCTCCGAGCTCTCCGGCGGCGAGCAACAACGCGTGGCGCTGGCCCGCTCGCTGGTGCGCGAGCCGGAATTGCTGCTGGCCGACGAGCCGTTCGGCGCGCTGGACGCGCTCACCCGCATCCGCATGCACGCCCTCTTGAAGCGGCTGGTGCATGCGCATTCCCCGGCGGTGCTGCTGGTCACCCACGACGTCGACGAGGCCATCGCACTGGCGGACCGCATCGTGGTGTTGGAGCAAGGCAAGGTCGCCGCCGACGTGCCCGTCGCGCTCCCGGCCCCGGAGCCCGAGCGCGCCGAGGCCTTCGCATCGCTTCGGCGCCAGTTGCTGGCGCGGCTTGGCGTTCGGGACGACGGGCTGGGGCGGGTGGCTTAAATCGCACCGACGATCGCCTCGGCCTTCGCGAACAGCTCGGGATCGATCTTCAGCCCCGAGGCGGCGGCGTTCTCTTCGAGTTGTTCGGGCCGGCTGGCGCCGACGATCGCCGAGGCCACGTTCGGCTCTCTCAGCACCCAGGCGAGCGCGAACTGCGCGAGACTGCAGCCCGCCGCCAACGCCAGCGGCTTCAGCCGTTCGACAGCCTGCAACGTCTCCTTCCCCAGCCAATGCTGGATCGGGCCGCCCATGGAGTCGCTCATCGCGCGCGAGCCTTCCGGCGGCTGCGCGCCCGGCCGATACTTGCCGGTCAGCACGCCCTGGGCCAGCGGCGACCAGACGATCTGGCTGATCCCGGTTCGCGCCGCGAGTGGGATCACAGCCTCCTCTGGCTGGCGCCACAACAGCGAGTACTGCGGCTGGCTGGAGACAAAGCGTTCGACGCCCGGAAGGGCTTGGGACGCCGCGATCTGCTCGGCGCTCCATTCGCTGAAGCCGATGTAGCGGGCCTTGCCCTGGCGGACGACCTCGCTCAGCGCCGCCATCGTCTCCTCCAGCGGCGTGCGCTTGTCGTAGCGATGGCACTGGTAGAGGTCGACGTAGTCGGTCCTCAGACGCTTGAGCGACGCATCGATCTGCTTGGCGATCTGCGGCGCTGAGAGGCCCCGATCCGTCTCGGTCATGGGAAAGAACAGCTTAGTCGCCAGCACGTAGGAGTCGCGCGGCCGACCGGCCAAGGTCTCGCCCAGCAGGGTTTCCGCCGCACCGCGGCCGTAGATGTTGGCGGTGTCGATGAAATTGATCCCGAGGTCGAATGCCTTGTCGACGCAGGCGCGCGCCTTGTCCGCCTCGACGCCCACGCCGTAGGTGAGCCAGGAGCCCAGTGAGATTTCGGACACGTGCAGATCGCTGGCGCCCAGCTGACGGCGTTTCATGTCGGGCTTCCCTTCGTTGTCGCACCTTCGCACTTGGGTCCTTCGCCGACAAAGGGTCAGAGTCGGGTGTCCGATAGTTTTTGTCCCCGAGATGCTGCAGACGGGAGCGTCACGCTCTTCGCGCGAGCCTGCAAACGGTTCCAGAATTTCTGCTGGCTCAAATTCCTATTTAGTTGATAGGCATTTGGCTCCGCGTAGGACGAAGCCCCGATGAGCGCACACCGCCAGATCGAGTTGAACGCGCCGAGGACTCCAGCTCAGCGGCTCGCCGACCGCTATGGGACGCCGGTCGACATCGCTCCGCCCGCCTGGAACGAGACGCTGGACGTTCTGCTGGCGCACCATTCGGTGCGCCGCTTTCGCCCGGACCCTATCGTGCCCGGCGTGATCGAGACCGCGGTCGCGGCGGCGCAGTCGGCGCCGAGCTCGTCCAACCTGCAGCCCTGGAGCGTGGTCGCCGTCGAAGACCCGGCGCGTAAAGCGAGGCTCTCGCTCCTGGCCGGCGATCAGGCCTTCATCCGCGAGGCGCCTTTGTTCCTGGTGTGGCTGGTCGATCACCAGAAGCTCCGCGCGACGGCCCGCCTGCAGGGCCGCGATGTGCACGCGCTCGATTATGTCGAAAGCTTTCTGCTGGGCGGCATCGACACCGCGCTCGCCGCCCAGAACGCCACGGTCGCTGTCGAGGCCCTGGGGCTCGGCGCCACCTACGTCGGCGGAATCCGCAACAAGCCCGCGGAGGTGGCCGCCGAGCTGGGCCTGGTTCCGCACGTCTTCGCCCTGTTCGGCATGGCGGTCGGCCACCCGGATCCCGACGCTGGCCTGGAGGTAAAGCCGCGGTTGCCCCAGGCGGCGGTGCTGTTCCGCGAACACTACGGCTGGACCGGGCCCCAGCAGCAAGCCGTCGCCGCCTACAATCCCCGCATCCGCGCCTTCCAACGTCGCCAGCGCTTGCCCGAGCAGGACTGGAGCACCCAGGCGGTCAACCGCACCGCGGGGCCACAGTCCATGGCCGGCCGTCACGTCCTGAAGGACGTGCTGCAGGTGCTGGGCTTCCCGCTGCGCTGACCTCCCCCATCCATCATCAGAAGCGCCGAACGCCATGAGCGAGAGTTCCGAATTCCTCTGGTACATTCCCAACCAGGTCGCCCCCGGGCACCGCGGCGACGTCGCCGGGGAAGGTCACAACAGCCTGGAGACGCTGACCAGCCACGCCCGAGCGCTGGAGGACCACGGCTGGAAAGGGGCGCTGATCGGCTCCGGTTGGGGCCGGCCCGACACCTTCACGGTCGCCGCCGCGCTGGCGGCGCGGACAACCACCTTCGAGCCGCTGATCGCAATCCGCCCGGGCTACTGGCGGCCGGCGAACTTCGCCTCGGCCGCGGCCACCCTCGATCACCTGACCGGTGGCCGGGTGCGGATCAACATCGTCTCCGGCCAGGACAATCTCGCCGCCTACGGCGACAGCGAGGGCGACCAGGCGCACCGCTACGCCCGCACGCGTGAGTTCATGCGCCTGGTTCGTCGGCTGTGGACCGAGGAGGACGTGACCTTCCGCGGCGACCACTTCCAGGTCACGCGCTCGACGGTCGAGCCGCGCACAGTCCAGCGGGGCGAACGGCGCCATCCCAGGCTCTATTTTGGAGGGGCCTCGCCGGCGGCCGAGCGGACCGCGGCGGCGGAAGCCGACGTGCAGCTGTTCTGGGGCGAACCGCTCGACGGTGTCGGCGAACGGATCGCGCGCCTGAAGGCGCTGAGCCGCGAGGTGGATCGCAACCTGCCGCCGCTCGAGTTCGGCCTGCGGATCACCACCTTCGTCCGCGACACCAGAGAGCAGGCTTGGGCCGAGGCGGAAGCCAAGGTCGCGGCGATGGCGGAGCGACAGGGCGCGAAGGACGAGCACCGTCGCTGGATCGCCACCGGCCAGCAACGCCTGCTGGACCTGCAGTCGCAGGGCGACGTGCTCGACGACAACCTCTACACCACGCCCGGCAGGTTCGGCGGTGGCGGCGCAGGCACCACCTGGCTGGTCGGCTCGCCTCAGGACGTGGCCCGCTCGCTCCTGAAGTACCAGGACCTCGGCGTCCGCCACTTCGTCCTGTCCGACACCCCCTACCTGCCCGAAATCCGCAGGCAGGGCGACCAGCTCCTGCCCTTGCTGCGCGCCGTCTAGGTCGCGCTCTCAGGTGAGCGCGTCCTCGGCCTTTTCCGGCCGGATGTAGATCGAGGTGAGCTGAGGAAAGGCAGACTTCAGCTCCCCCTCCATGCCTTCGATCAGGGTCTCTGCATCCCCCATGCGCAGCGCATCGTCGAAATCGACGCTGATGGCGGCGAAGACCTGACTGGGCGACGTGTGAACCGTCCGCACGTGGTTGACGATCATCACCTCCTGGCGCGCCTCGAGTGACGCGCGGATGCCGCCGACCAGCTTGGGGTCTGCGCTTTCGCCGATCAGCAGCCCCTTCGCCTCGCGCGCAAGCAGCGCGGCCACCACAGCCAGGATCAGGCCGATGGCGACCGAGGCGACTCCGTCGATCCGAGAATCGTCGAGCGCGTGGCTCGCCCAGACGCCGAGCGCAGCGATGCACAGCCCCATCAGGGCTGCGCCGTCCTCGAACAGCACGATCAGGCTGGTCGGGTCCTTCGACTGGCGCACCGCCTGCCACCAGCCGGCACCCTTGCGATTGTGATTGAACTCCCTCGTCGCGAGAAACCACGAACTGCCCTCGAGCACCGCCGCGACCGCGAGCACCACATAGCTCAGCGTCGGGTCGTGCAACGGCGCAGGGCCGCGGATATGCGTCCAGCCCTCGTAGACCGACACGCCGGCGCCCAGCCCGAAGATCAGGATGGCGACGACAAAGGACCAGAAGTAGAGCTCACGCCCGTAGCCGAACGGATGCGCCCGATCTGGTCCGCGTCGCGCCTGGCGTTTGCCGTAAAGCAGCAGCACCTGGTTGCCGCTGTCCACTACTGAATGGACGCCCTCGGTCAGCATCGACGACGATCCGCTGATCGCCGCGGCGACGAACTTGGCGGCGGCGACGCCCAGGTTGGCGACGAGCGCCCCGAGCAGGACGACGTTGCTCTTGATCGAATGGTCTCCGCCAGCGCCCGCTGCGTCGCGCATCGAATTCCCCTCGGGTTGCGCACGCCTAAGCGGGCCGCCCCGAGTTGGTTCCGATGTCCCGCCGACGTGCGCAGTCAGATCAGGGCGCCGGCGAAAATCAGCAGCGCGCCAAGCGCCGCCAACCCCAGTCCGAGCAGGTCCGGCTTCAGGCTCAGCAGCCGGCCTCTGCCGGTAGGCTCGAGAGTGGACGGACGAACCGACGTCGGGCTGTTCGGCTGGCTTAGCCGGCCGCGTCCAGCGGTTCGCAGCGCCGCAAGCGCGACGCCGCCGATGACGAGCATGGCTCCAATCACCACCAGGGCCATGGCATGCTCCTAGCGTTCGGGACCCAAACGCGCCTGGGCCAATAACGCTTCCTGCGCCGGTCAGCCGCGGCGCTGGCTCACGACGTCAAACGTGGCGCGGCGCCTGCGGAGCGCAGCGCCAATACCGCGTTCGTGATGCTCGTCAGGAGGACCCGCACATCGATCGGCTTGCTGACGTGGCCGTTCATGCCGGCTTCCAAGCACGCCCGTCGTTGGTCGTCGAAGGCGTCGGCGGTGAGCGCCAGCACCGGGGTGGCCGCGTTCGGTCCGCCGCTGGCGCGGATCCGCCGCGTGGCCTCGAGGCCGTTCAGCGTCGGCATCTGCACGTCCATGAGGACCACGTCGAACGCCTTGACCGAGCAGGCCTCCACCGCCTCAAGGCCGTCGGTGACCACCGTGACGTCGGCCTCCAGCGGCGCCAGGAAGCGTTCGACCAGTATCCGGTTCACCGCATTGTCGTCGGCGCCCCGGCCCGAAGTAGGCGATCGGGATGACCAGCATGTAGCCGACAGCGGCGCGGCCGAGCTGATGAACAGGGTGCGCGCGCCAAGGCAGGATGCCACCAGCTGAGCCAGCATGCCGGTCAGGAACATGGAGGCGGCCGCAACACCCAGCACGCCGCACTGGGTCCACAGGTGCCAGCAGGGCGCGCCCGCAATGGCGAAACCTACGAAGCTCGCCGCATAGGCGGGAGAGAGGCCCCATGGGCTCGCGCGCGCCGCCAGCGGCACGAAGGCGAATTGCATGACGGCGTAGGCCGCCCACCAGACGCCGGCGAGCGGCCACGGCTTTCCCCGACGGCATCGTAGCGCAGGCGCAGGCGGTTCTGCGCGCGCGCCGGAGGGAGGCTAGCGACGGGTCAGACGCCTCCCGAGCTGGCCGACCGCCGCCCAGGAGGCTCGCCGGAATGGGCCTGCGCCGCGGGCAGTTCCGCGACGTCGACCGCCACGTCCAGCATCTGACGCCCGGCCCCCAACAGCACCCCGTCGACCGGCGCCACATCGCCGTAGTCGCGCCCGCAGGCCAGCACCAGGTGCTCATTGCCCGTGAGGAGATTGTTGGTCGGATCGAAACCGACCCAGCCTAGGGTCTCGCCGCACCATAGCTCGACCCAGGCATGGGTGGCGTCGGCGCCCTCCAGGCGCGGCTGGCCGGGCGCGGGCAGCGTGCGGATGTAGCCGCTGACATAGCGAGCGGCCAGGCCTCCCCCGCGCAAGCCGCAGATCATCACGTGGGCGAAATCCTGACAGACGCCGCGCCGCTGAGCGAACGCCGCCGAGACCGGCGTCCGCACGTCGGTCGCCTCGGTGTCGTAGTCGAACTCCGCCTTCACGCGCCCCATCAGCTCGGCGGCGGCGGCCAGGATCGGGCGGCCCGGCGCGAAGCTCGCGGCGGCGTAGTCGGCGATATCCGGGTCATAGGGCGTGGCCCGGGTCGGGTAGAGGTAGAGCGTCGGCGAGTCCGTATCGAGCCGACGGGCCAGGAGCGCCGCCTCACGGACGGCCTCCCAAGGCGGGCTCTCCGCATCGGGCGACGGCGGCGCGGCATGAGCCTCGACGACGCACCGGCTCTCGATGGTCAGCGCGGCATGCGGCGTGTCGATCGAGATCGAGACCGTATCAGCCCCATAGGGGCCGCGCTTGATGACCTTGGTCGCGGGGGTCGGGCTCACGGCGATGCTGCTCTCCAGCAGCGTCTGGCTGATACCGGTCACTGGCGTCAGCCGCAGCACGCACCGCGCGAAGGTGACCTCGCTGTTGTACTGGTAGGTGCTGAGATGGCGGACGGTGTAGATCACGCCAGGCCGCTCAGCTTGGCCGGCGGGGCCGCCGCGGCGCCCTGCTGGAAGAAGCGGTCGGCGATGGCGTTCGACAGCCGGAGCAGCGCCTGCTCGAAGCTCACCACCTGCTCCACCTCGAGCCCGCAGGCCTCGGTGGTTTCGAGCTCGGCCACGAGCGGCAGGACCAGGCGCGCAGGCGCCTCCAGCATGCCGTCGTCGAGCAGCGGCGGCAGCGCCGACAGGTGCTCGGCGAGGATCCGCACCTGAAACGCCAGCGAGCGCGGGTTGAACGGATCGAGCAGCGCCATGTCGCGCACCGGCGTCAGCGCCAGCCCCTCCAGATAGCGCGCGCGATAGGTGATCTGACTGTCCATCAGGTCGAGCAGCAGGTCGAGGTCGTCGCTGGTCGCGTGCTCGCCGGCGAAGGTGCGCGCCAGCCGACAGGTGTTGGTCGCGCGCTCCAGCCGCCGGCCCATGTCCAGGAAGCGCCACCCCGGCGTGCGGTTCATGTTTTCGGTGGCGAGGCCGGACAGCGCCGCGAACAGCTTCAGCGCCGTTTCGACGTGCTGCAGGATCTCCGCCTCGGTGGCGAGCATCCCCGGGTCGCCGACGAACTCGTCCTCCAGCTGGACGAGCACGCTCCAGAATTCGGCGGAAAGGCGCTCACGGGTCCCCGAGGCCGCGCGATGCGCGTTGCGGACGATCCTCAGCACCGAACCGTAGGCGTCGGCGTCGACCAGGGCGGCGCGGGCCGCAGTCGCCGGCGTCCCCTCCGGGGCTTCGTCGTCAAGCGCGCCCCAGTCGAGCAGGATCTGGCGCAGGCTGGCGCGCATCCGGCCGCTGCTGAGCACCGCAGAGTCGGTGTCCATGACGCTCGCGCAGATCCCCCGGATCAGCCGCAGCGTGGCTTCCGCGCGCTCCAGGTAGCGGCCAAGCCAGTACAGATTGTCGGCCGCGCGGCTGGGGAGCTGGCCGGTGATGCGGCGCGGCATGATGTTCTCCTGGCTGGCCAGCAGCGTGACCGGCTCGACCGGCTCGTCGTCGATCACCCACACATCGGCGGCGCGCGCGTCTGCGGTCATCGAGATGGCGCGCGCGTCAGGTCGCTCGGAGGTGCGGCAGAAACCGCCGGGCATGATCCTGAACCCGTTCGGCGTGCGCGCCGCGTAGACTCGCAGGACGAAGGGAGCGGCCTCGAGCCGCCCGTCGCGCAGGGTCGGCGTCGTCGAAAGCCGCACCACCTCTTGGCCCACGAAGTCGTTCGGGCGTCGCTGCATCTGCGCCAGCAGCGCCTGCTGCTGGTCGGCGCTCAGGTCGGTAAGCAGGGCCGAGGGCCACGACGGGCCGGCCTCCGGCGGCGTGTTGAAGGCCGAGGCGATGACCATGGAGTCCAGGCTGCTCTCGACCCGTTCACGCTCGCGCTGCTGGCCGCACCACCAAGTGGCGACATTGGGCATCTTCAGCTCCTCGCCCAGAAGCAGCCGGCACAGCCGGGGGAGGAAGCCCATCAGCGCCTTCGATTCCAAGACGCCGGAGCCTGGGCTGTTCAGCATCGCCACGCCGCCGGTGCGCAGCGCGTCCAGAATGCCCGGCGTGCCGAGGCGGGAGTCGGTGTTCAGCTCCAGCGGATCGATGAAGTCGGCATCCACGCGCCGCAGGATCACGTCGGCGCGTTTGAGCCCGGCGATGGTGCGCACATAGACCTTGCCGTCGCGCGCGACGAGGTCATCGCCTTCCACCAGCATGAAGCCCAGGTAGCGCGCGAGGTTGGCCTGCTCGAAGTAGGTCTCGCTGTGGGGGCCCGGCGTCAGCAGGCAGATGCGCGGCTCCCGCCGATCGGCGGCCGCCGCGAGCCCTGCGCGCAGCTCGTCGAAGAAACCGGCCAGCCGCTGGACGTTCATCGACTTGTAGATGCCGGGATAGGCTCGAGAGAGCACCAGCCGGTTCTCGAGCGCGTAGCCCGCGCCGGAGGGGGCCTGGGTACGGTCGTCCAGCACCCACCAGCGGCCGTCGGGGCCGCGGCCGATGTCGACGGCGTAGAGCTGCAGGTAGTGGCCACCGGGCGGTGGGACGCCAGCGATCGCGCGGATGTAGTCGACGCTGCCGGTAAAGGCGGCTGCAGGCAGAGCGCCCTCTTCCACGAGCCTGCCCGGCCCGTAGACATCCGCCAGCACCGCCTCCAGCAGCTTGGCGCGCTGTTCCACGGCCGCGGCGATCAGGCCCCATTCCGCCTTGTCGAGGATCAACGGGAGAGGCCCCAGCGGCCACGGCCGTTCGCGCTCCTCGCCGTGAATGCGGTGGCTTACGCCGGTGTCGCGGATGTGGCGGGTCGCCAAGTCGAAGCGCGAGCGCGCCTCGGCGGTCGAGTATTCGGCCAGTTCGCCCAGGAAGCTGAGCCAGTGGACGCGCGGGCGGCCCATGACGTCGAGCAGCTCGTCCGGCACGCCCGGGAGCGGACGGTAGTTGCGGAGCCAGTCGGAGAGGCGGCGGGCGGCGGGCAGGTCCAGGTCGGGCGCAGCCTGCGCACGGCGCTCAAGATCCACCCCCACGCGCCCTCCTCAGGTCCAGGGTCAAAGGAAACTCCCCGCTCAGCTCGACTGGCGGAACCTCGACGAACCCGGGACTGTGGCCATGCTCGACAAACCTGGCCCGGCGCCTCGCCTGCGCCTCGTACGAGTTCACCGGGAAGGTATCATAGTTGCGACCGCCGGGGTGCGCGACATGGTATACACAGCCGCCGATCGCCCGGCGGCTGGGGCGGTCGACGATGTCGAAGGTGAGCGGCGCGTCGACCGGCAGCGTCGGATGCAGACCGCTTGGCAGCTTCCAGGCCTTGTAGCGTACGCCGGCCACCGCCTCGAGCGAGACGCCGGTCGACGTCAGCGGCAACGGCCGCCCGTTGCAGATCACGGCGTGGCGGTCTGGGATGTGGCCTTCGACCAGCACCTGCAGGCGCTCGACCGAGGAGTCGACGAACCGAACGGTCCCCCCGCCGGAGTTCTCCTCGGCCATCACGTGCCAAGGCTCCAGCGCGTGCCGCAGCTCCAGCGCGACCGCGCCGTACTGCACCCGGCCGTGCACCGGGAACCGGAAGGCGCGCTGCGCCTCGTACCAGCGGCTCTGCAACGGATAGCCCGCGCGGTTCAGGTCGGCGATCACCGCCTCGAAATCATCCCAGACGAAGTGGGGCAGCATGAAACGATCGTGCAGCGCGCTGCCCCAGCGCACCGGCCGGCCCTCCAGCGGCGTCTTCCAGAACCAGGCGACGAGCGCGCGCAACAGCAGGTGCTGGGCCAGGCTCATGCGCGCGGCCGGCGGCATCTCGAAACCCCGGAACTCCAGCAGGCCGAGGCGCCCGGCCGGGCCGTCGGGCGAATAGAGCTTGTCGATGCAGATCTCTGTGCGGTGGGTGTTGCCGCCGATGTCGGCGAGCAGATTGCGCAACAACCGATCGACCAGCCAGGGCGCCGGCGCCTCGCCCTCCCCTGGGGCGGGGATCTGCGCCAAGGCGATCTCCAGTTCGTAGAGCGACTCGTGACGCGCCTCGTCGATGCGCGGCGCCTGGCTGGTCGGCCCGACGAACAGGCCCGAGAAAAGATACGAGAGCGACGGATGTCGCTGCCAGTAGAGCAGCAGGCTCTTCAGAAGGTCCGGGCGTCGCAGGAACGGAGAGTCCGCCGGGCTCGCGCCGCCCAGCACGACATGCGCCCCGCCGCCCGTGCCGGTATGGCGGCCGTCGATCATGAACTTGTCCGCGCCCAGGCGAGACGCGCGGGCGTCCTCGTAGACGCCCTGGGTGATCTCGACGGCCTCACGCCAATTGGCGGCGGGCTGCACGTTGACTTCGATCACGCCGGGATCCGGCGTGACCTTGAGCACGCCGATGCGCGGGTCGTCCGGCGGGGTGTAGCCCTCGATCCGCACCCGCCCGCCCTCGGCGGCGGCCTCCAGCGCGGCCACCAGCTCGAGATAGTCCTCCACGCGCGCGACAGGGGGCATGAAGGCATAGAGGCAGCCGCCGCGCGGCTCGACGACCAGCGCGGTGCGAACGTGGGCTTTCCGCTTGCGCGAGCTCGGTTCGGCCGCCGCGCGTCCGTCGAACCTCGGCAAAGGCCCGCGCGGTTCGGACGGGTCGGGTGGTACGATGTAAGGATATTCGTCGGGCCCTAGCGTCGGCAGGTTGGCCAGCGGCAGGCGCAGGCCCGCCGGCGAGTCGCCGGGGGCTAGGAACAGGCCGTCGCGGCGGAAGCGCCAATCCTCGCTGAGCCAGGCGCCGCCCTCCGCCGCGGTGATCGCCTTGCGCAGCGGCAGAACGTATGCGACCGGCTCGGCGAGCTTGCCCTCCAGGATCCGGCGCAGCTTTGCGCGCCCATCGGCCTGCGCCAGGTCCTCCTCAGGCAGAGCGAAGTCGTCCGGCAGGTCGGCTTCGCTGCGGATCCCCTGCAGCGGATCTTCGCGCGCCGGCATGAGGTGGTCGGGATCGAGCCCCAGCCGGTCGGCTAGCCTGCGGATCAACCCATACGCATCGGCGAGGCTTGCCGGCGCATCGGCGTGCTCGGCCTCCAGCGGCTCGACGGTGACGATTGGATGGCCGTCGCGGCGCCAGTAGAGCCCCAGCGCCCAGCGAGGCAAAGGCTCGCCCGGATACCACTTGCCCTGGCCATGATGCAGCAGGCCGCCCGGCCCAAAGCGCCGCCGCAAGCGAAGCAGCAACTGCTCGGCGATCTGCAGCTTGGTCTCGCCGAGCGCCGCGGTGTTCCATTCGGCCGATTGATAGTCGTCGATCGAAACGAAGGTCGGCTCGCCGCCCAGGGTGAGCCGCACATCCTGGGCCTCCAGATCCCGGTCAACCTGTTCACCCGCGGCGTCCAGCGCCGTCCAGTCAACCTCCTCGAAGGGTCTGGTGATGCGGATCGGTTCGACCATGCGCACGACCCGCATGGAGAACTCGAAGTCATCGGCCGAGCCGCCGGCCATGCCGGTGATCGGGGCGGCCGAGCGGTAGTGCGGCGCCGCCGCCAGCGGGATGTGGCCTTCGCCGCACAGCAGGCCCGAGGTCGCGTCCAGGCCGATCCAGCCGGCGCCCGGGATGTAGACCTCGGTCCAGGCGTGCAGGTCGGTGAAGTCGGCCGCCGCGCCCGATGGCCCATCGATCGGGTCGATGTCGGCCTTGAGCTGGATCAGGTAGCCGGAGACGAACCGGGCGGCGAGCCCTAGGCCGCGCAGCAGCTGGACCAGCAGCCAGGCGCTGTCGCGGCACGAGCCGGACGCCAGGGACAGCGTGGCGTCCGGGCTCTGCACGCCGGGCTCCATACGGACGACGTAGCGGATGCGCTGCTGGAGCTGTCGCGTCAGCTCGACGATGAAGTCGACGATGTTGCGCCCTTCCGGCGCCAGTTCGGCCGTCGCCGCGCGAAGCGCCGGCCCGTCGTCGTCGACCGCCAGGTAGGGCGCCAGGTCGTGCGCAAGCTCCGGCGGATAGGCCAGCGGCAGGGTCTCGGCGTAGCTCTCGACGAAGAAGTCGAACGGGTTCGAGACCACCATCTCGGCGGTGAGATCGACCTCGACGCAAAGCTCGCGGCTGGGCTCGGGGAAGACGATCCGCGCCAGCCAGTTGCCGTGCGGGTCCTGCTGCCAATTGATGAAGTGGTTGGCGGGCGTGATCTTCAGCGAATAGCTGGGGATGCGCGTGCGCGCATGCGGCGCCGGCCGCAGCCGGACGACGTGCGGCGAAAGCTCCGTGGGCTTGTCGTACCGGTATCGGGTGACGTGATGCAGCGCGGCGACGACGGACAAGCTTCTGGCCTCCAAGCTCTGTACTGGCCAGAATTATCCTCTGGCGTAGCCGCGCCTATGTTGGAGATGACGCGCCAAGCGCCGAGTGATCGTTTGCCTATCCTTCGCGCGGCGCCGGCGCCTGCGGATTGGTCAATCTGGACACGCGCCGCGAAGGTTAGATCTGCGGATGCTCGTCGTAGGGTTCGACAGGAACCGCGAGCATGGCCATCACCGCATCCAGCGCCGGCCGCTCGTCGTCGTCGAACGCGTCTCGGCCGGCGGCTTCGGCGACCAGGCGATTGATAAAGTCGAGCTTCGGCACGACCGCCGGGCTCAGCCCGAACGGGTAGAGGTCCGGCTGCCCCATGCTGCGGTTCACGACGTTGAGGGCGAAGGCGAAATAGGACCAGGTCGCCGCCAGGTCGGCGGTGCGCGCGGCGTAAGGGTCGACCGAGACAGCGACGGATTCCTCGCCAGCCGCGCCGGTCACAGGGCTCAGGGTCATGCCAAAGGCGCCGATCGCCGCCAACGCATCCACGATGTGCAGGAAGTGCGCGAAGGTCTCGGCGAAGTCCTCCGCCGGGTGCATCGAGGCGTAGCGGGAGACGAAATGCGGCGCCCAGCCTTCGCCGCCTCCGCTCGCGTAGAAGGTCGCCGCCGCCGCCGCGTAGTCACCGCGCTCGTCTCCGAACACAGCGCGGAAACGCTCCAGGTGCGGCCCGCACGCGACCAGGCGTCTCCAGAAGTGGTGGCCCAGTTCATGCCGGAAGTGCCCGACCAGAGTGCGGTAGGGCTCGGACATCTGGACGCGGATGCGCTCGCGCGCGGCGTCGTCGGCCTCGACCAGGTTCAGGGTGACCACGCCGTCGAGATAACCTGTCGGGTGCTCCGGCGGACCGCCGGTCTCGGCGGCCGGATCGTAGAGCAGATGGAAGGACAGCACGGGATCGCCGTCCAGGCTGAGGCCTAGCCGCAGCAACCCCCACAGCGCGCGACGCTTGGCGGCCTCGACCTTGCGCCATCGCTCCAGAACCCCCGGCGCGCTGAGGTCCGGGATGATGGCGTTGTGGCGGCACGAGCGGCAGAAGCCCGTCGCGTGACCATCCGTCACCAGCCAGTTGCAGACCCCGAATCGGTTGTTCGCGCAGGGCGCGGCGCCCTGCGCCGCCCCCGCCCTCGAGCGCCACTCGCCCGTCGCCAGGTCGAGCGCGCGGAAGGCGTCGACGATCGGGTCGAAGCCCACCGTGCGGCCGCAACCGCGGCAGAGGCGAGCCTCGAACTGCAGTAACCGGCCGCAATGGGGACAGGCGAGCAGAGCCAAGATTCCGATCCGTCCTAGGCGTTGAGACGAGCGAAGCCTTCGACCGCTCGCTCGGTTCCCAAACCGACATCCTTGTCTGCTGCACGCGATCCGCACCTGGGCGAGTCGGGAAGCGGCGCCACCGGCGCCCGCGGCGCCGGCGCCTAGCAATTGGGCGCCTTAGCTGGGCTTTGCGGTGAGGCGCGCGCGTCGCTGGACACCCCTGCGGCGGCCTTCTCACCTTAAGCGCATGAATGCTTTGGCCATGGCCGCCGACTCTGCGCCGCCCGCAATGCAACGGGCGCGCGGCGAGGGCCGCATCACGGTGCATGCCGCCGGGGGCGGCACGCGACTTGCGCGCCTGTATCAGGATGGATGCGGCAAGATCCGGCTGCCGCGCGACGCCGACGCCCAGGCCCTGGAGGCGGTGCTGATCAACACGTCCGGCGGCCTGACCGGCGGCGACCGGATCGCCTGGCGCGCCGAAGCCGGGGCTGGGGCCGCGCTGACCCTGACCACCCAGGCCTGCGAGCGAGTTTACCGGTCGAGCGGCGGAGTCGCCGACGTGCGCGTCGAGCTCGCGGCGGAGGCTGGCGCGGCGCTGCATTGGCTGCCGCAGGAGACCATACTGTTCAACGGCGGGGCGCTCATGCGCTCGCTCGACGTAGACCTGGCGCAGGATGCGCGCCTCCTGGCGGTCGAAGCAGTGCTGTTGGGCCGCCAGGCAATGGGCGAGTGCGTGCGCCGCGGGACGCTTCGCGACCGCTGGCGGATCCGCCGCCGCGGTCGGCTGATTTTCGCCGACGATCTGCGGCTCTGCGGCGCGGTGCATGACATCGCCGAACGCGGCCCGGTGCTGGCCGGCGCCGTCGCCTTCGCCTCGTTGCTGTACGTCGGCGCGGACGCCGAGGCCGCCATGCCAACTGTGCGGGCGGCGCTCGGGCCGTCCGGTGGGGCGAGCGCCTTTGAGGGCAAGCTGTTCGCGCGCGTGACCGCCGATAGCGGACTGCAGCTGCGGCGCGCGCTGATCCCGGCGCTCGAGGCGTTGAACGGCGGGCCGCTGCCCCGGCTGTGGCGGAGCTGAGCATGAACCTGACGCCCCGCGAAAAGGACAAGTTGCTGATCGCCATGGCCGCCGCCGTCGCCCGCCGTCGCCTGGAGCGTGGCGTCCGCCTCAACCACCCAGAGGCGATCGCCCTGATCACCGACTTCGTCGTCGAAGGCGCGCGCGACGGCCGCAGCGTCGCCGACCTGATGGAGGCCGGCGCCCATGTGGTCGACCGCGACCAGGTCATGGAGGGTGTGGCCGAGATGATCCACGACGTCCAGGTCGAGGCGACCTTCCCCGACGGCTCCAAGCTGGTGACCGTCCACCACCCCATCCGCTGAGGATCCGCAATGCGAACACAAGCCCGCTTCCTCGGCCTCGCCGTAGGCCTCGCGGCGTCTGGCTGGGCGAGCGCCGCCCTCGCCCACCCCGGCCACGCCGGCGCCGATCTTGGCGCCCTCGCCGGCTTCGCGCACCCGCTCTCCGGCTACGACCATGTGCTGGCGATGACCGCCGTCGGACTTTGGGCCGCGTTGCGCGGCGGCAAGGCGATGGTCGCCTGGCCCGCCGTGTTCCTGGCCGCCATGGCGGCGGGCTTTGGCGTCGGCGGCGTCGGCGTCGGCGGGACGGTGGTGGAGGCCGGGGTCGTCGCCAGCGTCGTGCTGCTGGGGCTGCTGACGGCGGCCAACCGGACGGGCGGCGGGGCCGCGGGCGTCCTGGTGGTGGCGGCGGCCGGCGCGCTGCACGGCTTCGCGCACGCGAACGACATCGGCATGGCGGCGCCGTCGTTCGGCGCCGGGATGCTGGCGGCGACCGCACTGCTGCACGGGATGGGGATCGCCATCGCCGCCAGCCTCGGCCGAATCGGCCGCGCCAACCTCGTACGCCTACTGGGCGCCGGCGTCGCCGCGGGGGGGCTGATGCTGGCGGTGGCCGGATGATCCCGGGAGAGGTCATCCCCGCGCCCGGCGAGATCGAGCTGAACGCCGGCCAGCCCGTGGTCGTGCTGGAGGTCGCCAACACCGGCGACCGGCCGATCCAGGTGGGCAGCCACTACCACTTCGCCGAGACCAACCCCGCGCTCGCCTTCGACCGCGAGGCGGCGCGCGGCCTGCGGCTCGACATCGCCGCGGGAACCGCGGTGCGCTTCGAACCCGGACAGGCTCGAGAGGTGACACTGGTCCCGATCCTTGGCGACCGCCGCGTCTTCGGCTTCCGCCAGGCGGTGATGGGCGACCTCTGATGCCGGCGAAGATCTCCCGCGCCGCCTACGCCGACATGTTCGGCCCCACGGTCGGCGACCGCGTGCGGCTAGCCGACACTGAGCTGTTCGTCGAGGTCGAGCGCGACTTCACCACCCATGGCGAGGAAGTGAAATTCGGCGGCGGCAAGGTGATCCGCGACGGCATGGGCCAGAGCCAGGTCTCGCGCGCCGGCGGGGCGGTGGACACCGTCATCACCAATGCCCTGATCATCGACCACTGGGGAATCGTGAAGGCCGACGTCGGCCTACGCGGCGGGCTGATCTGCGGCATCGGCAAGGCCGGCAATCCGGATACGCAACCGGGTGTCGACATCATCGTCGGCCCAGGCACCGAGGTTATCGCCGGCGAAGGCAAGATCCTCACGGCCGGCGGAATGGACGCCCACATCCACTTCATCTGCCCGCAGCAGATCGAGGAAGCGCTGGTGAGCGGCGTCACCTGCATGCTGGGCGGCGGGACGGGGCCGGCCACCGGCACCAACGCCACCACCTGCACGCCCGGCCCCTGGCACCTGCAGCGGATGCTGCAGGCGGCCGAGGCCTTCCCGATGAACCTGGCGTTCGCCGGCAAGGGCAACGCCAGCGTGCCCGACGCGCTGGTCGAGCAGGTCGCCGCAGGCGCCTGCGCGCTGAAGCTGCACGAGGACTGGGGCACGACGCCCGCCGCCATCGACTGCTGCCTCTCCGTCGCCGACGAGCACGACGTACAGGTGATGATCCACACCGACACGCTGAACGAGAGCGGTTTCGTCGAGGACACGGTGGCCGCCTTCAAGGGCCGCACCATTCACGCCTTCCACACCGAGGGCGCCGGCGGGGGGCACGCGCCGGACATCATCAAGGTCGCGGGGCTGGCCAACGTCATCCCCTCATCGACCAACCCGACCCGGCCCTACACGAAGAACACGCTGGCCGAGCACCTCGACATGCTGATGGTCTGCCACCACCTGGATCCGTCGATCCCGGAGGACGTGGCCTTCGCCGAGAGCCGGATCCGCCGCGAGACCATCGCCGCGGAAGACATCCTCCACGATCTCGGCGCCTTCTCGATCATCTCCTCCGACAGCCAGGCCATGGGCCGGGTCGGCGAGGTGGTGATCCGCACCTGGCAGACCGCCGACAAGATGAAGCGCCAGCGCGGCGCCTTGGCCGACGACGGCGCCGCCGACAACAATCGCGTCAAGCGCTACATCGCCAAGTACACGATCAACCCCGCCATCGCGCATGGCCTGGCGACCCACATCGGCAGTGTTGAAGTGGGGAAAAGGGCCGACCTGGTGCTGTGGACGCCGGCCTTCTTCGGCGTGAAGCCGGACCTGGTGATGCTGGGCGGCATGATCGCCGCGGCGCCGATGGGCGACCCGAACGCCTCCATCCCCACCCCGCAGCCGGTGCACTACCGGCCGATGTTCGGGGCCTACGGGCAGGCGGTGAGCCGCTCGGCCGTGACCTTCGTCTCCAAGCTGTCGCTGGAGCGGGACCTGGGACCGCGGCTCGGCCTGCAGAAGACGCTCGTGGCGGTCGACAACGTGCGCGGCGGCATCTCCAAGGCCTCGATGATCCACAACGACGCCACGCCGGTGATCGAGGTCGATCCGGAGACCTACGAGGTGCGCGCCGACGGCGAGCTGCTGACCTGCGAACCCGCCGAGGTGCTGCCGATGGCCCAGCGCTATTTCCTGTTTTGAGAGCACGCCAATGAGCGAGACCGCCGAGATCACGCCGATCGTCCAAGTGGTGCGCGCCGACCGCTGGTCGGGAGCCGCGGCCGACCATGTGGCGCTGAATTATGACGGCCGCCGCCGACGGCGGATCGTGCTCACCGGCCGCGGGGGTGGACGCTATCTGCTCGACCTGCCCCAGGCCGCACATCTGCGGCACGGCGATGCGCTGATGCTGGCCGACGGCCGCTTCGTCGTCGTCGAAGCCCTGCCGGAGGCCCTGATGGAAGTCCGCGCGGCTACCCCGGCCGCGCTGCTGCGGCTCGCCTGGCACATCGGCAACCGCCACCTGTCGGCGGCGATTTCGGCAGACCGCATTCTGATCCGCCGCGACCATGTGATCGCCCACATGCTGAAGCATCAAGGCGCCAAGGTTCGCGAGGTTCAGGAGGCCTTCGATCCCGAGGACGGCGCCTACCACGACCATGCGCACTGAGGTCGCCCAGCTTCGCCTCCTGACCTGGTTCTCGCCCGCCTTTCCGACCGGCGCGTTCGGTTATTCGCACGGCCTGGAAACGGCGATCCGGGAAGGCAAGGTCAGCGTCGCCGAGCGCCTGGAAGCCTGGATCGAGGGCCTGCTCGAGTACGGATCCGGCTGGACCGACGCGGTGCTGTTCGCCCTGGCCTGGGGCGAGCCCGCCCGGCTGGGCGAGATCGCGGAACTGGCCGAGGCGCTCTGCCCCTCGCTCGAACGCCGCAAGGAGACGCTGGCGCTCGGCGCGGCGTTCGCGAGCGCGGTCAAGCCCTGGGCGTCGGGCCTGTCGCCCCTGCCCTACCCGGTGACCGCGGGCGCGGCCTGCGCCGCCGCCGATATCCCGCTGGAGGCGGCGCTGAGGGCCTTCCTGCATGGCTTCGCCGCCAATCTCGTCAGCGTCGGCGTGCGCGCCATCCCGATCGGCCAGAGCGACGCCGTCGCCATCCTCGCCGCCCTCGAGCCGCTGATCCTCGCCACGGCCGCGCGCGCTTACGTCGCCAGCGACGACGACCTGGGCGCCTGCGCTCTCGTCTCCGACATCGCCGCCATGCGACACGAAATCCTGCAACCGAGGCTGTTCATCTCATGAGCGCGAATGGACCCTTGCGCGTCGGCGTCGGCGGCCCGGTGGGCTCCGGCAAGACCACGTTGATCGAGAAGCTGTGCAAGGCGATGCGCGATCGCTGGAGCGTGGCGGTCGTCACCAACGACATCTACACCCAGGAGGACGCGCTGATCCTCAACCGCCTGCAGGCGCTCCCGGAGGCGCGGATCCTGGGCGTGGAGACCGGCGGCTGCCCGCACACCGCGATCCGCGAGGACGCCTCGCTGAACCTGGCCGCCATCGCCGAGATGAATCGGAGGTTTCCCGACCTCGACGTCATCTTCGTGGAGTCCGGCGGCGACAACCTGGCGGCCACCTTCTCGCCGGACCTCGTCGACCTGAGCCTCTATGTGATCAGCGTCTGCCAGGGGGAGAAGATCCCGCGCAAAGGCGGGCCGGCGATCACCCGCTCCGACCTGCTGGTGGTCAACAAGACCGACCTCGCGCCGCACGTCGGCGCCGACCTCTCGGTGATGCACGCCGACACCGAGAAGGCCCGCGGCGGCCGGCCTTACGTCTTCTCAGACCTGACGCGGCTGAAGGGCGTGGACGCGGTGATCGCGTTCCTGGTGGCGCACGGGGGATTGCCGGCGCGCACAGAGGCTCCCCCCAAGGGAGAGCTGTCGGCGAAGCCGACTGAGGGGGCTTCCGCCCAGAAGATAGCAGCGAGTTCCATCAGCATCTGAGTGGAAGCCCCATCCGGCCCGCCGGGCCGCCTCCCGCTGTTGAGGAGGATTTTACACGTGGATCAGATGCCCCACGGCGTCGGCGCTGTCGTCGGCGGTGAGGCCCTCCTTCACCACCCGGCCCCGCTGCAGGACCGCGTAGCGGTCGGCGAAGCCCCAGGCGAAGTCGAGGTTCTGTTCCACGATGATGATGGCGACGCCCAACTCGCTGCGAATACGGCCCAGCACCTCCTGGATCTGCTGGACGACATTGGGCTGAACGCCCTCGCAGGGCTCATCCAGCAACAGCAATTGCGGGCGCCCGGCCAGCGCGCGGCCGATGGCCAGCTGCTGCTGCTCGCCGCCGCTCAGAAAGCCCGCGTGCCGCTTGGCGATCTGGGCGAGCTTGGGGAACAGGTCGCCGATGTAGTCTGGCAAACCCTTCGGCCCCTTGATCCCGCGGCCGGTCAGCGCCGACAGCCCGACCTGCAGGTTCTCCTCGACGGTCAGGTGGGGGAAGACGTGACGGCCCTGGGGCACGAAGCCGACGCCGCGCCGCGCCCGCTCATGGGCGCTGTTGACGCTGACGTCGTCGCCGTTGAGCACGATCTGGCCGCCGGAGTTGCGATGCAGGCCCATGATGGTGCGCAGCAGCGTAGTCTTGCCCACCCCGTTGCGGCCCAAGAGCGCCGTGGCTGTCGCCGGCTTCACGTCCAGGTCGACGTCGAACAGCACCGGCGCATTGCCATAGGCCGCGGAGACCTGGCGCAGGTTGAGAAGCTCGGTCATTTCGACGGCCGCCCCAGGTAGATCGAAGCCACGTCCGCATCGTTGCGGATCTGCGCCAGCGTGCCTTCGCGGAACACCGCGCCCTGGTGCATCACCACCACGTGGCCGCCCAGTTGCTCGACGAAATCGATGTCGTGGTCGATGACCAACACGGAGTGGCGCCCCACCAGGCCGCGGATGATCTCCGCCGTGCGGCTGGATTCCGGCGCCCCCATTCCGGCGGTGGGCTCGTCGAGCAGCAGGAGCTCGCAGCCGGTGGCGACCACCATGCCGATCTCCAGCCACTGCTTCTCGCCGTGCGACAGTTCGCCGGCCAGCGCGTCGCGCTGCGCCTCCAGCCCGACCAGCTCCAGCGTCTCCTCAGCCCGCGCGACGTCGGCCTCGGCCGGGCGCATGCGGAAGTTGCGGAACCAGCGTCGGTCGCCGGCCGAGGCCAGCAGCAAGTTGTCGAACACGCTGAGCGCCGTCAGCACGCCCGGCGTCTGGAACTTGCGGCACACGCCCTTGGCGACGATGCCGTGTTCGCTGAGCTTGCCCAGGTCCTCGCCGCGCAGGCGCACCTTGCCCGCGCTTGGGCGCACCCGGCCGATCACCGCGTCGCACATGGTCGATTTGCCCGCGCCGTTGGGACCGATCACTACGGTCAGGCCGCCCTTGGGGATGCTGAGCTTCAGCCCGTTAAGCGCCTTGAAGCCATCGTAATCGACGGTGACGTCGTCGATCTCCAGCAGCGGCGGCGCGTCGGCGGCCGCCGGAGAGTGGTCGATCAGTTCGGCGGCGCTCATGACGCGGGGCTCCGGGCGGCTTCGGGGGTTGCGGCGACGCTCGGCGCTTCGGGTGCGGACTTTGGCGCAGGCTCCGCCGGCTTGCGGCGCTTGAGCGCCTCGGCCATGCCGGCCAGCCCCTTCGGCGCGACGGTGACGACGATGATGAAGAGGGCGCCCAGCGCGTAGAGCCAGAAGGCCGGCAGCACCGTCGAGATCTTGTCCTTGGCAAAGTTTACGAACAGCGTCCCGGCGATCGCGCCGGCCAGGCTGGTGCGCCCCCCGACCGCCGCCCAGATCACCATTTCGATCGAGGGCGCGACGCCGACCAAGGCCGGCGAGATGTTGCCGGACTGCAGGGTGAAGAGCGCGCCGGAGACGCCGGCCAGCGCGGCCGCGACCGTGAAGGCCAGCACCTTGTAGGGCGCTGGGTCGTAGCCCAGGAAGCGCACGCGGTTGGCGCCGTCGCGGGTCGCCCGCAGGATCTTGCCGTAGCGCGACGCCAGCAGCAGCCGCGCGCCGACGAAGGCCAGCGCGACGACGATGAGCGTGACCCAGTAGAGGCCCTTGACCGTGCCCGGCGCGTTGAGGTCGACGCCGAAGAAGGTGCGGTAGTCGGTGAGGCCGTTGAACCCGCCGGTGTAGGCCTGCTGGCTGATCAGCAACGTGGCGAAGGCCAGCGCCAGCGCCTGGGTGATCAGGGCGAAATAGACCCCGCCGATCCGCCTACGGAACACCAGCCAGGCGAAGGCCGCGCCGAACGCGGCCGGGACGACGATCGCCCCCAGGGTGGCGACAAATGGATTGGCGAAGATCTTCCACCAGCCGGGCAGTTCGGTGAGCCCGCTCCACAGCATGAAGTCCGGCATGGTGTCGCCGCCGCTGAGCGCCGCCAGCTTCAGGTGCATCGCCAGAACGTAGCCGCCGAGGCCGAAGAAGACGCCCTGGCCGAGGCTGAGCACGCCGCCCTCGCCCCACAGGATCACCAGGCCGAACGCGGTCAGCGACAGCGCCAGGAACCGGCCCAGCAGGTTGAGGTCGTAGGCGGAGAGGACTAGGGGCGCCAAGGCGGCGGCGACCAGGAGCAGGCCGCCGGCGAGCCAACTGCCGCGAGGAAGGGTCATGACCTTTAAGCCTCACGCATCCAGGGCGCGCGTGCGAATCGCGACGACGCCCTGGGGTCGGAACTGAAGGAAGACGATGACGAAGGCGAGCATCAGCACCTGAGCGAAGCTGACGTCGACGAACACCTGCGCCAGCGCCGAGAAGAGGCCGATGATCACCGCCGCGATCGTCGTGCCGCGGATGCTGCCCAGGCCGCCCATGATCACCACCAGGAAGGCCGGCACCACATAGCTCTGGCCGACGCTGGGCGTGACCGGCCCGAGCAGCGCCAGCACGACGCCGGCCACGCCTGCGACCGCGGCCCCCAGGCCGAACACCAGCATGTCGACGCGCCGCGCGCTGACCCCCATGGCCGAGGCGGTGGGGCGGTCCTGGTTGACGGCGCGCACCAGGAGCCCAGCCCGGGTCTGGTTGAGCACCAGGGTCAGGGCGACCAGCACCAACACCGCGACGAGCAGGATGAACAGCCGCGTGAGGGGCAGCGAAAGCGGCCCGACCGCGACCGCGCCGCTCATCCAGGGAGGCGCGGTGACCGACACCCCGGTGGCGCCGAAGAGGTCCCGCGCGCCCTGCTGGACGATGAGGCTGACGCCCCAGGTCGCCAGCAGGGTGTCTAGCGGCCGCTCGGTCAGCGGTCGAATCAGGGTGCTCTCCAGCAGAGCGCCCATGGCCCCCGCCCCGATGAAGGCCGCCAGCATCGCCACCGGTACGCCTAACGGTCCGTGGACGACCTGCATGGTCAGGTAGGCGATGTAGCCGCCGACCATGACGATCTCGCCGTGGGCCATGTTGATGACCCGCATGAGGCCGAAGCTGAGCGCCAGGCCGAGCGCCGCCAGCACGTAGAGCGAGGCGACGCTGAGGCCGTTGAACACCTGCCCGGCCAGGAAGACTGGATCGGTCATGCGGGTCTCCGACGCGAAGGGCGGACTACTTGATCACGCAGCTCTTGCCGGGGAAGGCGACCGGATCGTAGGGGTCCGGCATGATCGTGCCCGGCGAGGTCCAGAGCACCTTGAACTGGCCGGTCGCGTCGGACTGCCCGACGTAGCCGGTCTGGATCAGGCTGTTGTTCGGCGCGAACTTGGCGGGACCGAGCGGGCTCGGGATCGGGTCGAGCGCCACCGCCGCGTCGCGCACCGCCTTCGGGTCAAAGCTGCCAGCCTTCTCGACCGCCGCCTTCCAGACGTAGACGTCCAGATAGCCGTGGACCATTGGGTCGGTGACCACCGCGTCCTTGCCGAACTTGGCCTTGTAAGCCTCGATGAACTTGGCGTTTTCCGGCGTCTGGATGGTCTGGAAGTAGTTCCAGCCGGCGTAGCCGCCCTGCACCAGCGTCGGACCCATCGACATGGCTTCCTGCTCGCCGATGGAGAAGCTCATCACCGGCAGCTTGTCAGGCGTCATGCCCGCCGCCGCCATCTGCTTGAAGAAGGCCACGTTGGAGTCGCCGTTCAGCGTCGAATAGATCACGTCGGGCTTGGCCGCGCGGATCTTGGCGATCACGCCCGAGAAGTCGGTGCCGCCCAGCGGCTGGTACTCTTCGCCGAGCGTCTTCAGGCCATCCTTCTCGATATGCTTCTTGAGGATCAGGTTGGCCGTCCGCGGGAAGACGTAGTCGGACCCGACCAGGAAGAAGGTCTTGAAGCCCTTCGTCTTGCCCCAGTCATAGGCAGGGACGATCTGCTGGTTGGGCTGGGCGCCCGAGTACATGATGTTCGGCGAGCACTCGTTGCCCTCGAACTGCACCGGGTACCAGAGCAGGCCCTTGTCCTTCTCGAACACCGGCAGCATCGCCTTGCGGCTCGCCGAGGTCCAACCGCCGAACACCGTCGACACCTTGTCGCTTTCGAGCAGCTTGCCGGCCTTCTGCGCGAAGGTGGTGGGGTCGGACGCGCCGTCCTCGACCACCGCCGCGATCTGCTTGCCCATGACGCCGCCGGAGGCGTTGATCTCGTCGATGGCCATCATGGTGGCGTTCTTCACGGTGACTTCGCTGATCGCCATGGTGCCGCTCAGCGAGTGCAGCACCCCGACCTTCACGCCCTCGCCGGCCGCCGCGGCGTTGCCCGCGGCCTCGGTGTTCCCGCCGCCTTTCGAGCAGGCGACGATCGCCGCGCTCGCCATGAGAATGACGGCGAACCGCCTGGTCTTGCCCCTGATGTCCATCATCTAGCCCCCGTGTCTCGATTGATTTTCGCGGGCGGATCGCTGGCCTTCGAGTTCAATGCGGAATGCGCCAGTCGCCCTGCGACGTGGGCGACTATGGGCGATGCTCCAGCGCGGCCACATGGGGCGTTTGACGTAGGTCCAGTAGCCCGCTGGGGTTGCGCGCGACCGAACCTCGGCTGCTCAAATGACAAGCAGAACGGGCGCCGCGCCGCAGGCCCGGCGCGCGCCGGGTTCCCCGCGCCGGCGCCTGCGGCGACGCTTGGCCGGTGATGGCGGACCAGCCCAGATGAGCGTGGAGACACGCCAGGCCGACCCCGTGCCCGCCGAGGGCTCCGCGCGGCGCCAGCGCGTCGTGCGCACCCGCCGGCAATACAATCAGTGGGCGGCGAACCAGACGCTCGAAGACTACGCCCTGCGCTTCACCGCGGTGGGCGCGCGCCGCTGGCCGATCCGCCGCATCGCCCACACGGCGCTGGGATCAATCGCCTTCCTGGCCTGCGAGGCGGTGGGCGCACAGATCGCCCTCGACTATGGCTTTCAGAACGCGCTGGCGGCGCTCGCCGTGGTGGCGGTGGTGGTGGTGGTCACCGGCTTTCCGATCTGCTTCTACGCCGCGCGCTACGGCGTCGACATGGACTTGCTGACCCGCGGTTCCGGCTTCGGCTACATCGGCTCGACCATCACCTCGGCGATCTACGCCTGCTTCACCTTCATCCTGTTCGCCATCGAAGCGGTGATCCTGTCAGGGGCGCTGGAGCTCTGCTTCGGGATCCCGCTGGCGGTCGGGCACTTGATCAGCGCACTGGTGGTCATCCCGATCGCCGCCTATGGCGTGAAGCGGATCAGCTGGATGCAGAACTGGACCCAGCCGGTGTGGCTGGTGTTGCAGCTCGCGCCGCTGATCTATCTGGCCCTGCACCACGAAGCCGCCGGCGCGGCGCTCACCCGCAACGTGGCCAGCACCGGCTGGAGCTGGCCGATGGCCGGCGCGGCGCTGGCGGTTCTGCTGTCGCTGCTGCCGCAGATCGGCGAACAGGTCGACTACCTGCGCTTCCTGCCGCCGCGACGCTCGCCAAAGGACCTGGGCTGGTGGTCGGCGCTGACCGTGGCCGGGCCCGGTTGGATCCTGCTGGGCGCGGTAAAGATCCTGATCGGCGCCGCCTTGGCCTGCATGGCGCTGGGCCTCGCCTGGTCGCCTGTGGACGCCACTTCGCCCGCCCGGCTCTACCAACTGGTGTTCCGGGACCTGACCAACAGCCCGGCCGCCTCGCTGCTCCTGACCGGCGTGTTCGTCGCGGTCTGCCAGCTGAAGATCAACGTCACCAACGCCTACGCCGGCTCGATCGCCGCCTCGAACTTCTTCTCCCGCCTGACGCACCGACACCCCGGCCGGGTCGTCTGGCTGGTGTTCAACATTTTCATCGCCCTGCAGCTGATGGCGGTGGGCATCATGAATGTCGTGGCGGGGATCCTGGCGCTGTACGCCAACTTCGCCGTCGCCTGGATTGGCGCGGTCACCGCCGACCTCCTGATCAACAAGCCCCTCGGCCTGTCGCCGAAGGGTGTCGAGTTCAAGCGCGCCCACCTCTACGACATCAATCCGGTCGGCGTCGGCGCCATGGCGTTTTCGCTGGTTGTCTCGACCCTGCTGTTCTGCGGCCTGTTCGGCGAGACGGCGAAGGCGTTCTCGCCCCTCGCGGGCTTGGCCGCCGCCTTCGTCGCCGCGCCCGCGATCGCCAAACTGACCCGCGGTCGCTACTATCTGGCGCGCCCGCCAAGCGTCGGCGAGAGCGCGGGCAAGCTGATCTGCACGGTCTGCGAGAACGCCTTCGAAGGCCCGGACATGGCCTTCTGCCCAGTCTACGAGGGCGCGATCTGTTCGCTCTGCTGCACGCTAGAGGCCCGCTGCCATGACGCCTGCAAGCCTCAGGCGCCCAGCCGCGCCTCGCTGCTGGCCCGCTGGCCGAAGCTGCTGGCCGACGGCGGCTACGGCTCGGTGCGGCGGTTCCTCGCCACCTTGCTGGCCTGCGCCCTGGTCATCGGCGGCGTGCTATGGATGGTCTATGCGCGAATGGCGGCCGGCACGAACTACGCCGGGCCGCTGGGCGAGGCGTTCGCCATCGCCTTCGCCGGCCTGATGACGCTCGCCGCCTTCGCCGTCTGGTTCTTCATCCTCGCGCGCGAGAATCAGCGCGCCGCCGAGATTGAGACGGACCGCCAAACCGCCATGCTGCTAGAGGAGATCGCTGCGCACGAGCGCACCGACGCTGCCCTGCAAAGCGCCAAGGAAGCCGCCGAGACCGCGAACCTCGCCAAGAGCCGCTACATCGTCAGCGTCAGCCACGAGATCCGCGCGCCGCTGAACGCGATCTCCGGCTACGCTCAGCTCCTCGAGCGCAATCCCAAGGTCAATATCGCCCAGGCCGTGCGGGTGATCCGCCGCAGCGCCACGCACCTCGCCGATCTGGTCAACGGCCTCCTGGATATCTCGCGCATCGAGAACGGCACGCTGCGGCTGGAGAGCGCGCGGGTGAACCTGCACGAGCTCTTGAACCAGGTGGTCGACATGTTCCGCCTGCAAGCCGAGGCCAAAGGGCTCGCCTTCCGCCACGCCTGGCCCGAGACCTTGCCGGCCTACATCTATGGCGACGAGAAACGGCTGCGGCAGATCCTGATCAACCTGCTCTCCAACGCCATCAAATACACCGACACGGGCGAGACCTCGCTTAGCGTGCGCTGGAGCGGGCAAACCGCGGAGTTCGTCATCGCCGACACCGGCCGCGGGATCGCCGCCCAGGACGTGGAGCGGATCTTCGAACCGTTCGAACGGTTGCCTGGGACCGCCGCAGCGCCCGGTGTCGGCTTGGGGCTCACCATCACCAAGGTGCTGGTGACGGTGCTGGGCGGCGACATCCGGGTCGAGAGCGAACCCGACAAGGGCAGCGCCTTTTTCGTCAAGCTGCACCTGGCCGAACGGCAGCTATCGATCGAGCCGGCGGCGCCCGCCGAGCCGGTAAGCGGCTACCTCGGGCCGCGTAAACGCATCCTGGTGACCGACGACGACCCGGTGCAGCAAGACCTGATGCGCGATCTCCTGGAGCCGCTGGGCTTCGAGCTGGCCTTCGCCCGCGACGGCGCCGTTGGCCTGGAACTCGCCGCGCAGTTCAAGCCGGACCTGGCGATGATGGACGTCTCCATGCCGGGGATGGACGGCTGGACCGCCGCGCGCGAACTGCGCCAGCGCTTCGGCGACGAGCTGGCGATCTTGATGGTCTCGGCCAACGGCCACGACTTCTCGCGCACCCGCCGCGAAGACGACCCGCACGACGACTTCCTGATCAAGCCCTACGAGGTTGATGACCTGCATGAGCGCCTCCGCGTCCTGCTCGATCTTTCCTGGCGCCAGGAGCGCCCTTCGGGACGCGCCGCCGATGCCGGCTGAGAACCTGATCCTGGTGGTCGACGACGACCCGGAGGCGCGCGCCATCGTGGTGACGGCGCTGGAGGCGGCGGGCCTCGCCGCCATCTCGGCCGGCGGCGGCCACGCCGCGCTGGCGCTGGTCGCCGAGGCCAGGCCGAGCCTCGTGGTGCTCGACGCGGTGATGGACGACCTCTCCGGCTTCGAGACCTGCCGGCGGCTGAAGGCGCAAGCCGACACCGCCCATCTGCCGGTGATCTTCATGACCGGCCTTTCCGAGACCGAGCACGTGATCGAGGGGCTGCGCGCCGGCGGCGTGGACTACGTCACCAAGCCGCTGGTGCTGGAGGAACTGGTCGCGCGGGTGAACGTGCACCTGGCCAACGCCCGCTTCGCCGAGAGCGCGCGCACCGCGCTGGACGTGGCGGGCCGGTCGCTGCTGGCGGTCGACGCGGCGAGCGGTGGCCTGCTCTGGCGAACGCCCCAGGCGGCCGACCTGCTGGCCGGCGCGGACGAGGGATCGGGCGCCCTGGCCGGCCCGCTCGCCGCGCTCCTCGCGACGATGACGACGCAACCGCCGGAGGCGGGCGCCGCGCCGGTGATCGTGATGCTGGAGGACCGGCGCCTGGAGGTCGCCTATCTCGGGAGCACCGGCAAGGAAGTCTATTTCCGACTGAACGAGTCGGTCCAAGGGCGCGAGGCCGACATCCTGAAGTCGGCCCTCCAGCTCACGCAGCGCGAGGCCGAGGTGCTCCTCTGGATCGCCCACGGCAAGCCGAACCGCGACATCAGCGAGATCCTCAACATCAGCCCCCGCACGGTGAACAAGCATCTCGAACAGGTGTTCGCGAAGCTCGGGGTGGAGAACCGGGCGGCGGCGGCGGCGATCGCGACGCGCATCGTCTCCGCCCGATCCTGACCACTGTCCTGACCGCCGCCCCCGCCGGTTCCGAAGGGGAGACGGAACCCGGGCTTTGCGGCGAGGAACCGGCCTCGGCGTGCTGACACCTGCGCCAAAGCTTAGTCCCCGCTGCAGCCCGCGCCCCGGCTCCTCACCGGGGCGGGCGGAGGGGATCGATCTCTTAGAACTGTAGCTGCACCCCCAGCGCCAGGGCGTCGTTGCCGCCGCCCGATCCACTGACGTCGAAGTGCGAATAGTCGAGCGACACCCGGGCGTTATGGCCCTTGATGATGTAGTTCAGGCTGGCGTCCCACTGCTTCAGCTTGAAGCCGAAATCGTCGGCTTTGAACTGCTGGTAGCGCACCACCGGCTGGATCTTGCCGATGCCGATCTCCTGCGGGAACAGGTAGCCGGCCGAGGCCAGCCAGGCCTTGCCATCGACGATGCCGCCGACGTTGTCCGTCGAGCCCGCGCCGCCGAAGCCGCCGCCGACGTCGATCACGCCATCGGTATCATAGTTGTAGAAGGCGCCTTCCAGCGTCACCACGCCGTCGCCGGGCAGCTTCTTCTCCATCAGCGCGTCGACGTTGAAGGCCTTGTAGTCCCCCCTCACCGCGGCCGTGCCGACGCCGTTCTTCTGGATCTGGCCGGCCACCGCGACGGTCAGGATGTCCTGCGAGCCGTAGTAGGTGGAGGAGGTGTAGTAGCCGGGGTCGTCCTCAGCGTCCCAGAAGTTGAAGGCGACGCGGCCGGCGAACAGTGGGTCACCGCCCTGGTTGGAGGCGCCGGCGATCTTGTTGTGGCCGCGGAAGACGCCGGCGGAATAGACCAGCTTCTTGTCGAACACCTTGCCCCAGACCACGACGCCGTCGTCGCGGCCGGCGAAGCGCGCCGGATAGAGCGAGACCAGGCCCGGGAAGTTGTAGCTCGAGAGGTAGTAGGGGCCATCCAGGTTCGAACGGTCGCTGGGAGGAAGCAGCCGGCCCGCCCAGACGTTGAACTCGTCCATGAATTCGAAGCGCACGTAGCCGTCGAGCACCTTGATGTCGCCGTCGCCGTCGCGCTCGGTGTTGAAGGTGGCGCCGATCGTCTTGTTCAGCTGGCCGTTCACGTACAGGCGCACGCTGTCGAGGCTGGTGTCGTAGTCGGAGGAGCCGTCCGGGGCGCCGTGCTCGTCCCAGCTGCCGCTGGCGCGGATGCCCAGCCCGACGCTGACCCAACTGTCGTCGCTGATCGGGATCTTGGCGGAAGCATGGGCCGCGCTCAGTGGGGCGAAACAGGCGCCCGCCGCCGCGGCTAGCAAAATTCCGCGCAGCCGGCCGCTTGGCCGGCTATTTCGTTTCTTCATTGATACCCCCTGCGAGAGACATTGCGCGTCTAGGCGCAACCGCGGCGCAATTTCACGCCTCGCGATCAGTCTCGTTCCGGGGTCGGAAATCGGAATACGTCAAACGGCGTAGCCGCCGCCCGCGCTCTGCGGCGGGCCGCAGCCCTCGAAGGTCAGGATCGGCGCTGCCAGATCAGCGGGAGCTCGGCCAGAACGGCCACGGCGGCTCCGGCTATCACCGGCTTACCGGCCGGATCGAGCTCGAAGTCGGGAATTCGCGGCAGCCATTCCTCGAGCAGGATGCGAAGTTCGGTCCTGGCCAGATTTGCGCCGGCGCAGCGATGCACGCCCCCACCAAACGCCACGTTGAGCCCCTTGCGGTCGAAATCGACCTCGCGCGGGTTGGCGAAGATGCGTTCGTCGAGACTGTGCAGCGCGGTCGGCGCGCAGATGAGATCGCCCGCCCTCAACAAAACCCCGTCGTATTCCAGGTCCTTCACCAGGGTCCGGGTCTGGGTGACGATCGCATAGCGCCGCAGCAGCTCGTCGACCGCGCCGGGGACTTTTTCAGGGTGCTCGCGCAAGCTCCGCCGCTGCTCAGGGTTGCGCGCCAGGTGCCACATGAAGAAGCCCATCATGCCGGCCACCGTGTCGAGGCCGGCCAGCAGCATCAACACGGTCATGCCCACCAGCGTCTGTTCGGGGATCAGCTCGCCGTCCACCGTCGCCGCCGCCATCTCGCTGATCGCATCGGGCCCTGGGTTGGCCCGCCGCTCGCGGATCATCGCCAGCGCGTAGCCGCCCAGTTCGCCCCGCGCCTGCGCCAGCTCCGTATCGTCGCGGCCGCGCATGATCCGGTGCACAAGGTCGAGCAGCATGAGCCGGTCGTCGCCGGGCAGGCCGGCGATCTGCATGAAGATCCGTACCGGCAGGTGATAGGCGAACTCGCTGACGAACTCGCAATGGCCGCGGTCCTTGAACCCGTCGATCAGCTCGATCGCGGTGGCGCGGGCGGTTCCGGCCAGCGTCTGCACCTGCTTGGGCGACAGCGCCCGGTTGAAGAAAATCCGGTACTTCTGAGATTCCGGCGGGTCGGCCTGAACCGGCAGCAGGCGCGGGCCTGCGTTGCGCTGCACCGGCACCGTCGAGTGCCGCGACGAGAAGGTCTCGTGGTCTTCGAGCACCTGGCTGATGATGTCGGCGCGCGCGGCCACCCAATGGCCGCCGTTCAGCGGCGTCCAGAAGATATCCGGCAAACGGCCTGCGTCCTGCAGGTCCTTGTAGGCCATGGCGTAGTCGATCGCGCCCTTGGCGGGCAGGCCGTAGACGTCCCAGTTGATCACCCTGTCCGCTGGCACGTGACCGGGCCTTTCAGCCTCCGCCATGCCCGGGAAATTAATGTCGTGACCGGCCATGCGCGTCTCCTCCGCTTCACACTCCCGTCCGAACAAAGGCCGGGGCTTTTGGGCAAATTAGGCCGCCCGCGCGCTTGAACAAATGATCAATGATCAAGAGCGACGTGAACGTCGCGCAACAGGCGACGTGGCGCCTAGCCTTTTCTGCTGGCCTTGCCTTCGGGGCCGCCCAAGTCGCCGGCGCTTTGGTCCGTGATCAGGCGTTGCTCGGTCTGATAGATGTGCGCCGCGCGGTCCACGCCATCCACGGTGATGGCGAGCAGCCCGTCTTCCCCCCTGGCGATCCAACCTTTCTCTCTCAGGTACCAGATGTGGAACTCGAGGTGCTCGTGGGGACACCCCGACAACCGCTCCAGCTCGGCGTTGCCGATCCCCGGCTCCCTCCAGTTTCGGCGGCGCTGCAGATAGAGCATCGTCAACAGGTTGTTCTGGATGGAGACGTCTCTATCGATGCCCAGGCCATCGACAAATTCCCTATCCTCGGGCGCCGAGTGCGCCGAACCCTGGCCGTCGTCCTCGTCACCCTCCAAAGAGAATGGCGGCAATTTATGCGAATTGTCGTCGTGGTACTGAGCGCGGCTGTTGTTGTCCCGTAGAATATCGTTGGCTTTGAGAATTAAATCGAACTTGGCGCGATCCCCCGTGCGGGCGTTGTCGGGGTGATAGCGTCGAGCAAGCGAGCGAAACTTCAGCGCGATGGCCTCTTGGCTCGCACTCGGTTGCACGCCCAAAATCTCGTAGAAGTTGATAAAACTATCAGCCTCCACCTAAAGCCCCCCACAATTGCATCAATCCGCCCGCCGAGATACTTCGCGGTGCGGGGGTCGCAGTCAATCGAGACAGAGGCGCGCGGCTTGAGCTTACGACAAGCTCCACGCTAGTGGCTCTTCAGATTAGCCATTGCCAGAACGATCCCGGCGCCGACGACGGCGGCGATGATCGCGTATTCGGTCGTAGATGAACCTCGGCAGTCGCGTATAAGTCTGTCACGCGCCTCCTTAAGCCCGGCCAGGATAAACGCGAGGCGCACGGGATGCGCAGGGACGCGGGTCCGCCTGTCCAATCCAAACGCCATCGCCGCAGGTGAGCACAGCTGGACGTCCGTTGCAGGCGCGGCCCGCTTATAAGCGCGGCATAGCGGCTTCACCATTAGAAGTGCGCGCCGATTGTCGAGGCCGGCGACGCCCGAATCGCGGCGCGGAAAGCAAGCTAACTATGCCCCTCTTATATGATTGCTCGGCTCAGCCGCCTTGGCGGATCAGGCTAGACCCGCGCACATGGATCACGGACTGCTGGCGCTGGGCGCTTACGCCTTCTTCTTCGGGCCAGTGATGGTGCTCATCGTGGTGCGCGAACTCGGGCGTTGAGCCGGATTGCCCCGGGCCGCCGCGCCCGTCAGCAGGGCCGGACGCTGGGCGTAGCGCGATCTGTTCGCGGGCGCCACGAATTGAGATAGTGGAATGTTCGGCTTAGTCAGCACAGACGCTGGCTTAGCGAGCTCGGGCAGACGCCGGCGGAGCCTCCCATCGCGTCAAAAGAAGCCCCCTTGCTCTGAACCGCTTGCAGGGTCAGGGTCACAGAGATATCTCAATGAGACCGACATTTGACGGCGGCGTGCGGGGCACGCGGTCGAAGCCGTGAATTGATCGCACGACCCATTGCGCGAAATCCTCCGAGCGCTCATGGGCAAGTTGAGCCTAGGGAGCTGGCTGCGCATGGATTTGATACTTTCTAGCGACCAGGAACAGGTCGTCGATACGGTTCGCCAGTTCATGGCCGATCGTCTCCCCGTCACCCGGCTCCATGGTCGCCAGGGCCCGGCGGACCAGACCCCCGCAGAGATCGCACGCGAGGCGGCCGAGCTCGGCCTATTCTCGATGGGCTTGCCCGAAGCGGCGGGCGGCGTTGGCTTTGGCCCGCCTGAGGAAGCTCTGGTCAGCCGCGAGATCGGTCGCACTGTCGGCCCGGCACGGTTCCTGTTCAGCATCATCGGGGCGAAGGTGGCCGCAGCCGCCGGCGACGACGCCCTCGCCCAGCGGATCGCAAGCGGCGAGGTCCAGGTCGCCTACGCCATCTCCGACAACTACCGCGATCGCCAGTCGCTCGCGACCATGCGCCTGTTCGACTACGCCGGCGCCGCCGTCGCCATCGTCGAGCAGGGCGACCGCTTCCGCCTGCTGGACCTGGCGGGCGTGACGGTGACGCCCGCGCCCTGCATCGATCCATCGGTCACGATGGGCAAGGCGGATCTCTCGGCGGCGCCCGCCCTCGCCGACGTCAGCTCGCCCGAGCTGCGCTGCAACGCCAACCTGCTGGTCGGCGCGATGGAGCTGGGCCTGGCCGAGGCGGTCAAGGACGCGATCAACGAGTACGCCAAGATCCGCCAGACCTTTGGCCGTCCGATCGGCGCCTACCAGGCGGTGCGCCATCCCATCGCCGAGATGGCCGCGCGCTGCGCGCTGGCCGAAGCGCAGATGCTATATGCGTCGCTGACGCTCTCCGAGGGTTACGGAGACGCCGAGGCGCAAACCTCGGCGGCGCGCCTGACCGCGGCCGATGCGGCGATCAAGAACACGCAGGAGAACATCCAGCTGCACGGCGGCATCGGCGTGACCGACGAATTCGACGCGCACTTCTTCCTGAAGCGCGCCAACCTTATGCGGACATGGTTCACGGCGGAGGGTCGGGCGAACGAGATCATGATGCTCGCCAAGACGCGTTCGGCCCAGGACTGACGAGGACAAGATGGATCTCAAAGAATCCGCCGAAGATCGGGAATTCAGGCAGAAGGCCCGCGACTACCTCAGCGCCAATTCGCCAGGCACGCCGCCCGATCGCGGCGACATCGCCTCGGCGGAATTCTCCAAGGCGTGGCAGCGGAAGCTGTTCGAAGACGGCTGGGCGGGCGTCAACTGGCCGCAGGAATACGGCGGCCTCGGCCTTTCCGGCTGGCGCTATCTGATCTGGATGGAAGAGTGCGCCCGCTCCGGCGCGCCGCTCTCGTCAGGCGCGTGCTACACCGGCCTCTACCATGCGGGCCCGACCATCATGGCGCGCGGGACCGAAGAGCAGAAGCAGCAGTGGCTGCCGAAGATCCTCGATGGCACCCATACCTGGTGCCAGGGCTTCTCGGAGCCGGGCGCGGGCACCGACCTCGCCAACATGCGCTGCCGTGGTGAGCTCGACGGCGACCACATCGTCATCAACGGGCACAAGACCTGGACCACGAACGGCCACCTCGCCGACTACCAGGAAGCGGTGGTCCGCACCGAGGCCGGCTCGCAGCGCCACAAGGGCCTGACGTGGCTGATCGTCCCGATGCACGCCGACGGTGTCACGGTTCGGCCGATCAAGACCATGGGCGGGGAGTCGGAGACCAACGACACCTTCTACGACAATGTCCGCGTCCCCGTGGCGAACGTCGTCGGCGGCGTCGGCAACGGCTGGTCCACCGCCATGGCGACCTTCGCCTTCGAGCGCGGGATCGGCTTCATCCCGCAGTATTTCAAGCTGACGAAGCGCGTTCAGCAGGTGATCGAGTTGGCGGAGACGACCTACCTTCCCTCGGGCAAGCTCGCCTCGACGGATGATAGCATCGTCCAGCGACTGGCCAAGGTGAAGGCCGAGTGCATCGGCCTGAAGGCGATGATCCTCAGCGGTCTGGCTCAGATCGAGCGGCGGGGAGAGCCCGGCGCCGAGGGGTCGATCGTCAAAGTCATCATCAGCACGACGCTGCAGGAGTTGAGCCGCATCGCGCGCGACATCATGGGGAACCAATTCCTGGACTACGCGTCGAGCGAGCACAGCAACCCGAACGCCTACGAATACTTCTGGAGCTGGGTGGAAACTGTCGCCGGCGGATCCAACGAAATCCAGCGCGACGTCATCGCCGACCGGGTCCTGGGCCTGCCGCGCGCGCGCTAGCCTGCGCCCCCAGAGCGGCTGCTGCTCTCGAGCGCGCGTCCGAGAGCAGCTCTCGCCGTCCTCGCCAAGCGGCGCGCCCTTTTGAGGCTGCATAGATCCCCGGCGGGGTGCTACGGAGCGAGACGACAATAGGCTTTCCAGGGAGGGAAAGAGAATGCTGAACCTAGCTCGCTGCGGCGTGCGCAACCTCGATCGCGCCAAGGGTTTCTACGACGAAGTGGCCGCACTGCTCGGCGCCACGCGCGTGTTCGAATATCCCAACGTCATCGGCTACAAGGGGGCCGAAGGCGCCACCTTCCTGGTCGGTCTGCCATTCGAAAACGAAGCCACGGCGGGCAACGGCGTCCAATTCAGCTTCATCGCGCCCAGCCGCGCCGCCGTGGACGCCATTCACGCCAAGGCCCTGGAGCTCGGCGGAAAATGCGAAGGCCCGCCCGGCCTGCGCGGGCCGGAAGAGAACGGCTTCTACGCGGCCTACTTCCGCGACCTCGACGGCAACAAGCTGATGGCCTTCCGCCAGGGAGCAGCCTGAGGCGCGACCAACTCCGGCCGCGCACGGCTCCCCATCCTGAGCTGCGCGCGGCTTGCTGTCGCCGGATCCAGCAGCGCCCACGCCCAGGCGTCACCGCAACACCACGTGGGCGGCGGCCCGCCGTCACGGGTGTCCGAGGATCTTGCGGGTGCGCCCTTCGATCACTGAGCGCCTGGACCGGGCGCAAACCTCACGTCTCTGACCGACAACGGCGGACCATCCTTGGGGCGAACCACGATCGCCTCGACCGCCGCGCCGGTCGCGTCCTCGACGAGCGCCACCGGCGGCTTTCCGTCGGGCACGAGCCAGCGGTCCCCCCACTGCATCAGCGCCACCACGACCGGATAGAGGTCCTCGCCCTTCTCGGTCGGATCGCGCCGGTTCGAGACCTGCGGACGGCTATGTGGATATCGAGGTCAGCGACAACGGCATGGGCATCCCCGAGCACATGCAGACGGAGATCTTCGAGCTGTTCGCCCAGGTGAAGAGCCCGGTCGAACGGGCCCAGGAGAGCCTGGGGATCGGCCTCGCCCTCGTCAAGCAATTGGTCGAGCTCCACGGGGGCGCCGTTTCGCTGAAGGCGCGCGCGCTGAACCAGGGAAGCACGTTCCAGGTTCGACTGCCGATCGCCAGCTAGACCGGCGTACCGGCGGGGGCCGGAGGCCTAGCGAACCCACCTGAGCGGCAGGCGCTGAACATCGAACACGCCGCGCGCCCGAGTGATCGGCTGCTCGTTCGGCGAAACCTCGAACATGGGCGCACGCGTGAGCCAGGCTTCCAGCGAGATGCGCAGTTCACGACGCGCAAGCGGCGCACCCAGGCACAGGTGCGGCCCAGACGCGAACGCCAAATGGCGAACTTTGATTCGCCGCAGGTCGACCTTGTCGGCGTTGGGAAGGGACTCTGGATCGCGCCCCGCCAGCGTCGCCGCGAGCATCACGCGGTCGCCCTTCTTCATGGCCACGCCATGGAAGACCGTGTCCTCGGCGACGCGCCGGGGCGAATTCACCACGGAGTAGGCCCGCAGAAACTCTTCGACGGCGCCGGTGATGAGCTGCGGCTCGTCACGCAACAGTTTCTGGTCTTCCGGATGCTCTGCGAGATGCTTGAAAATGAAGGCGAGCGTCGCCGCGACCGTATCCAACCCACCGAAGAAGAGCAGAAAGCTCGTCGCAAGGATTTCTTCGTCGCTCAGCGGCTGGCCTTCAACCTGCCCGCCGATGATGGTGCTCAGCAGGTCATCGCCGAGCTGCTTGCGGCGCTCGGGGATCACGCCCTCCAGATAGCCCATGATGTTGGCCGCCCCGTGCGCGACATCCTCGAGCGTGGCGCCGTGCAGCAACTGCTCCTCCCAGCTTACGAATTCCTCGAGCCGATCGCTCGGCAGCCCCATCAGATCGAGGAAGATCCGAACCGGATATGGCCGGCCGTACTGGGTCTCGAACTCGAACTCGTCGCGCTTGAGCAGTTCGTCGATCATCGACTCTGCCCGGCGGCGAAGCGACTCCTCCATCGGGTTGAGCGCCGCCGGCGTGAAGTGCGGATTCAGAATCTGCCTGTAAAGGCCGTGCTTCGGCGGATCGACCTCGACGGGGATCAGGTCCACGTCGCGGCCAAGCAGACGCAGGAAGCCCGTCGCATTGTTGCTCGTGAACAGGTCGGGTCGCGTGTAGGCCTCCCGGACGAACTCCGCCGACGTGATCACCCAGGTGCTGCCGCGGTACGCATTCGTCGCGTAGAAGATGTCGGGGAGCTCGTGGATCTTCTGGTTGGCGGCGAACGGGCAACGGTTGACGCCCGGCTGCGTCTCGAACGCGTAATCGCTCACCAGCTCGGCCGGCACGTGGTCCGGAATTTCAGTTGCGATGGCTCCCGACACGTCGTTCTCCCAGGTCTTCTTTGATCCTCAAGCGCTGGCCGCAGCCTAGAGATAAGCGCCGCAACGATCGCTCCGATCATCCGCCGCCTGCATTCTGCGCGGGGCCGGAGGGTTCCGTCTAATAATCAGTTCGGATCATTTCAGTTCAGGAGGAGAACCGAGCGCGCAACCAGTCCTCCAACCTGGCTGCATCTGGGCTGCGCCACGGGCGGGTTCGGCCGTCCGCGCTGCGCTGCAACAAGAAGGATTGCAGTGGACGCCGGCGGTTGAGGCGTCGTGCGTTGCAGCAGCCCAATGACGGCGGAGGCCCTCAGGCCTACGGCGCCGGGCCCCAGGCGTGACGTGGTGGTGCGGCTTTACCGTCCATCGGCGCCCGATGTGCGCCAATTCCAGAAGTTGGCGCCGCTCCGAAATCTGGACGTTCGGGCCTGCGGCCGAACGGGGCTGAACGACCCTCAGCGGACTTTTCACCGAGCGCTGTTATGCTCCCTCAATGGCGGGCTAAGTCGCCCAATGCTTGGTATCGTCCGCCAAGCGCAAAATCAGTTTGTGAAGCTCAACTTTAGCTTCGTTCACAGCGCTTGTCGGATCAGACGCGCCGGGTACCCGAATAGTGATCTCGAAATCGTCGAGAGAGCACGGTGTGGACGGGATGGGCCGAACCGCAAACGTTATAACCGCCGACGACCCGCCGCTGGCGTTGCGTTCGAAACTAATGTTAGCAAGGTCGATCTCGGCCATTTCAACCACCCCGTGGACAGGCACCGGCCTAACGCAGCTAGGTGTGGGTCAGCGACTCGGCGTGCGGACACACACACACCTCAAGGCCCCCGCACAAGCGAAGGCCTCGAAGCGCTACGTTGGATGTCAGTGCGCGATTTGCTGATCTCCGGGCTCAGATGAACCTTCCGGCGCCGGCCTAGAGTCACCGCGACCATTGCCCTCTTCCAGCGAGCCGAGCGCTTGAGTGCGCTGGCCGCCTTGAGCAATCGGTATCTTATGGGAGCGCTGCTGCTGCGCCGTCTTTGGAACCGTGATCGTTAACACGCCGTCGCGGAAGTCGGCGCGAACCTCGTCGGGGTTGATGGAATAAGGCAGCCGAAGCGAGCGCTGGAACGCGCCATAGGAGCGCTCGACGAAATGGAAGTTTTCCTTCTCGCCGCCCCGTTCCTGCTCGAACTTCTTCTCCCCGCGTATGGTGAGCAGATCATCGTGCAAGGTAATCTCGACGTCGCCGTCCCGAACGCCGGGTAGTTCAGCCGTGACGCGCAGCTCCTTCTCCGTCTCTGACACGTTCATGCGCGGATCGACCAGATCGCCCCCTCCGGGGGACTGACCTTGGCCGGCGCCTCTGCCTCGCAGGACATCATCGAACAGGCGGTTCATATCCCGGTGAAGCAAGAGGAACGGATCGGAAGAGCGGTATCCTCCAAATGGGGACAGCGTGTTGCGAGCCATCATAAGCCTCCTCGATGGATTCTTGGTCGCTCGGCGACGCTTGGCGACTTGCGGGCGCAGCGCCCCGAAAACCCAGCTGACCGCAATATTCAGATCATGACCGGGGGGTTTCAGCCCGGCCGGGGAAAATCAGTGGGTTGCGTGTGCCGACTGCGGTTGCAGCCAAGCCTCACACCAGCTCAAACGATCCAGCGCGTCCTGGACTTCACCAAGCGGGACAGGCGCAGGAGTGCCGATCATCCATCGTAGGTACGGGTGATCTGCAACAGCCGACGCATCTGAGGCCCATGAGGCCAATACAGATCGCTTCTCACTCCAGCTCAGATCTTCGTCCTTAAGGACATCACAGGGCCGATTGAACCCAACGCCCGGACGGAGCCAGCGGCCCAGCATCTCGTGCAGCGGGTGGGTACTCTTTCCTTCATGCGACGTGTCCATCGCGATGCCTCCAAATCTTACATCCTTTCGCCAGCAGGCCCTTCAAAGGAGCGCCTTGCGCGAAGTTAGTTTGCGGAGAAATCGTTTCAAGGGGCCGAGTCAGCGCTGACGGATCGACGCGCGCAGCCGCGGTCAAGCTTTCGACAGCCGGGGGCTCACTTTCGGCAAGGCGATGGCCTTCATCAACGGCCCCTCCTCCCGAGCGCCCGCGAAGCGCACTCGGCCGTTCGGTGCAAATACGATGCCGTTGAAGTTGCTGACCCCGGCCACTCTTGCGGCCTCTGACGTGCAAAAGCGCGCTGGACCGTTAGCGAAAAGCGGGTCGCCACTGAATCAGCCAGGGTGGACACCCTGGTTCTGCAGCAACCGCCGCCGCTTCTGGACCAGCACGTCCAAGACTTGGCCCTCGTCGTCTACCGCGCGCCACAGGTACATCGCCTGCCGCGGATCCGGACCCCAACTCGTCCAGATGCCACCTGTCCGTCGGCGGCGATCGCCGACGCCTCAGGTTGCGGCGATCAGCGGCCCAAACTTGCTGACCCAGCAGCGCACGGCTTCACGGTTCGCCTCGATCCCACGCTGGGCGAGCAGTTCTCAACGTCGCGGATGCTGAGCATGACGCGGAAATACAACCACACCGCGTGGCGGATCACGTCCGGCGGAAACCGGTGGCGCTTGAATGAGGTCGGTTTCTTATCGTTTGCCTGCCAGCGCCGGCGAAGGCGACGATGGTGGCCCCGCGCGGGCGCTTGTCGGCCTGGCCGCAGCGTCTTCGAGAATGAGCTCCGAAGCCCGCTGTCCGATCGCCATGGCCGGCGCGTTGGTGTTGCCAGAGCTGAGCTCGGGCATGATGGAGATGTCGACGACGCGGAGGCCCTCGACGCCCCTGACGCGCAGGCGCGGGTCAACGACCGATCCCGCATCCTCGCCCATGCGGCAGGTTCCCGCGAGGTGCTGGCTCGCACCACCGAGCCGATGGAAGGCGTCGATGATCTCGTCGTCCGTCTGCACGGTGGGGCCCGGGAAAGTCTCCCGCGGCTCATATTGGGCCATGGAGCTCTGTTCCATCATTCTGCGGATGAAACGGAAGGTGTTGACGCTGGTGCGTTGGTCCTCAGGCGCAGCCAGATAGTTCGGCTCGATGCTCACCGGGTCGGCGGCGTTGGCGGAGGTGATGCGCAGCACGCCCGTGCTGCGCGGCCTCATGACGTAGCCGCCCCAGCAGACGCCGCTGCTGCGGCCGATCGCCAGCCCCGCCGCCTCCCGGTCGAAGGTGAACGGGCCGGCCATGATCTGGGCGTCCGGTTTGACTTCGTCGGGACTGGACTTGATAAATCCACCGAGCTCGAAGGCGGCGTGGCTGAGCACGCCGCCTCGGGTCGCCAGCCAGCGCGCGACGTTCAACCCGAGCCGCCAGCCGTGGAACTCGCGGTTCTGGCTACCGTGCGAGACCTCGAACTGCTGGAACAGCACGCGGTGCTCGCGCACGTTCGCGCCCACGCCGGGAGAGTCGACGGTCACCTCGACCCCGAGGCTCTTGAGAAGCGCGGCGGGTCCGATCCCGGAGAGCTGGAGGATTTTGGGGCTCTCCAGCGCTCCCGCGCTGAGGATCGTTTCCGCGCCGCGGAGCAGCGTCGTGTCGCCGCCGACGACCGCCTCGATGCCGACGGCCCGGCGTCCCTCGAACACGACTCGCAGCACCTTGGCGTCGGTAATGATCCGCAGGTTCCCGCGCCCGCGGATCGGCGCCAGGAAGGCTCGCGCCGCGCTCTGGCGGCGCCCCTTGTAGATTGTGCGCTGCTGATAGCCGACGCCCGGGCCATCGCCCTCGTTGAGGTCGTCCTTGCGCGGCACTCCCATCGCCACCGCGGAGTCGATCATGGCGTCCAGAATCGGCAGCCGGTAGGGGTGGTTGGTGACCTTGAGCGGGCCCCCGGCGCCGCGCCACTCCGAGGCGCCCAGCTCGTGATCCTCGATTGCGCGGAAGGCGGCGAGCATTTCCGGCCAGCCCCAGCCGGTGGTGTTCCAGGCGTCGAAGTCCGAAGGCAGGCCGCGCATGTAGACCATGCCGTTGATGGAGCTGGAGCCGCCCAGCGCGCGCCCGCGCACATAGAATTCCTGGCCGTTGTAGCCGCCCGTCTTGGTCACCGCGTAGGCGTGGGAATAGGTCGGGTGGCCCATCAGCTTGGCGTAGCCGCGCGGGATGCGGAAAAAGAGGTTCTTGTCCTCTCCGCCGGCTTCGATGAGCAGGACGCGATGTCGCGGGTTGGCCGAAAGCCTGTTCGCGAGCACGCATCCCGCCGAGCCTGCGCCGACGATAATGTAGTCGAATTCGTTCATGCTTCCGCCCTGGCCGCTCGCTGTCTCGCGAGATCGATCAAATCATTCGGCCGAACGCCGCTGCGATGCAGGATTATGCGGATGCGAGGACAGCTGCAAATAGGTAATGTCATAGGGGCGGGCGTCGTCTCGCCTCGCGGCGGTCCGCCGAGCCGGTTGCAGCGGCTCGGGGTCAGAAAAGCGCGGCGCTCGTCGGCGTGGCCGGTGCATTTAGCGCCCGTCAGTAGATAACACTATCGGCTTTTGCGGGCCGCTCGATATGCTCCGGGTGGCGCGCTTGCCGACCGGGCGCTGAGAGGAGGACGAAAGATGACGGATGTTGTAAAGGCGCCAGAGGTCGTCGCTGAGCTTCCTCCGCCGCTCGTTCTCAGCGGCGCCGGGTGGGACGTGGATCCCGCGGCTTTCCCGGGGCTCGCCATCTCGAACGCGCTGCTCGACGATCGCGAGGCGTTGGACGCCGAGTGGGAGCGTCGCGGCTACTGGTACTTCAAAGGCGTGCTCGACCGCGAAGCCCTCGACACCTTCCGCGGGCACATTCTGAACGCCCTGAAGCCGCTCGACATGGTGGAGGAGGATGGAGACCTGCTGAGGGTCTCGGAGCGCGCTCCCGCGGTTTTCCCTGACCTGATGCGCTCCGCCTTGCCCGTCCCGGAACTTCTGCACCTGCCCTACTGGCGCGCCTTCCTGAGGGACCCGAAAATCGAGGCCACTTTCGAGCGCATCCTGGGCGCCAAGCCGGCCTGGGTTCCGGTGGCCGAGACCCGCGCCGTGCCGCCTGGCGACGATACGGGCGAGGTGTTCGGCTACCCACACCAGGACGGCTACTACAACGAAGGATATCGCTGTCTCACCGTCTGGATCCCGCTATGGGCGGCGCCGCGCAGCGCCGGCGGGCTGGCCGTGGCCGAGGGCATGCACCATCAAGGTTTCCTGCATGATCCTGCGAACGGCGATCCGATCCCGCGATCAGCCATCCCTGAGGGGACCTGGCGAACCAGCGACTACGCGCCTGGCGACGTTGTGCTGTTCGATCGCAAATTGCCTCACGTCGGGCTGCGCAACCGCGGCGAGGGCCTGTTCCGGGTTTCCTTCGACGTGCGTTGCAATCTGCCGGGCGACCCCCCGCCGGTTGTCGGACATGTCGAGGCGATCGACGAGGTCGAAATCGCCGTGCGGACCGAAGAAGGCGCCCTCGAGACCTACGGCCTCGCCGAGGCCAAGATCCGGCGCAGACATCTGCCGCCAGCCGAACTTGTCAGGCAATTTCCGGTCGGGTCGGAGGTCATGCTGACCGTCGAGAATGGTCTGGTTCAGATGATCCGCGCGCCAAAATACTGACGGGCGGGTCCGTGTGTAGAGATGGCGCGCTGGGGGCTGCGCGCCACGGGCCGCGCCGGCAGGTCAATAAATAGACTACCGTTTCTGAGGGGAGGAACTCGTACGATGCAGCCCATTGTCGAAGGGGTCGCGCTTATCACCGGTGGCGGCAGCGGAATTGGCGCATCCCTCGCTACGGCGCTGGCGGCCAGGGGGGCGGCGGTCGTTGTCGCCGACATCAATCTCGACAGCGCCGCCAAAGTCGCCGAGCAGATCAAGGCTTCCGGCGGGCAAGCAACGGCGGCGCAAGTGGATGTGACCAGTGAGGCCGGATGGGGCGCCCTCGTGGAGCAAGTCGAGCGCGACGTCGGGCCAATCGGCATGCTTTGCAGCAATGCGGGGGTGGTGGGGGCGATGAAGCCGCTGCTCGAGCTTTCGCCCGACTACTTCCGCTGGGTCATGGACGTGAACCTGATGGGCAGCGTGCTCGGCGTTCAGGCGGTGGGCCCTCGGATGGTGGCCCGCGGCAAGGGTCGGATCCTCATAACCTCCTCCATGGGAGGTGTCAGCGTAGCCCGCCTGCTTTCCGACTATTGCGCGTCCAAGCACTCTCTCATCGCCATCGCCGAGAGTCTTCGTCAGGAGCTCGCCGGCACTGGTGTCGAGGTCTCGGTTCTGTGCCCGGCCGCCGTGCAGACAGGCCTGACGCAGAACACCCAACGCGACCTTCCTGAGCGTCTGGCCGGAACGGTCGGGCTCGGCGGGGCGGCCGCGGAGTCCGCGGTGGCCGCGTCGAAGTCGGCATCGGGGGGCGCCATGTCGCCCGACGACGTGGCGACGCTGACCTTGGCCGCTCTGGGGCGAGGCGACTTCTACATCTTCACTCACCCGAGCGCCGAGGAGCGGGTCGTCGCCCGCTCCAACGAGATGAGCACCGCCTTCGCGAGGCTCAAGGCAGGCTGACTTCCGCGGAACTTTGCAGTCGGCGTCACGCACGGGGATGTAAAATGGACTACCGCTATCTGCCGAACACTGGTCTGCAGGTCTCCCGGCTCTGCCTCGGGACTTCGAATTACGGGCGAGGGGGAGGGAAGGAGTTTGCCCTCACCAACGACGAAGCGACGGAGGCGATCGGCTATGCGTTGCGGGTCGGCATCAACTTCTTCGACTCCTCGGAGAGCTACGAACTCGGATCGAGCGAAGAGGCGCTCGGATACGCGCTGAAGAAGCTTGGCCCCTCCCGGGAAGACCTGGTCATTTCGACCAAGGTCAGCGGCGGCGCTCATAAAGAGAAACGCAACCGCTCTGGATTGTCGCGCAAGCATATCCTGAACGCGATCGACGAGTCCCTGGTGCGACTGCAGCTCGACTATGTCGATCTCTACAGCATTCACCGTTTCGACCGGAACACGCCGGTAGAAGAGACGCTGGAGGCGCTGCACGACGTCGTCAAGGCCGGCAAGGTGCGATACCTGGGGGCGTCCAGCATGTACGCCTGGCAGTTCGAGCACATGCTGTCGTTGCAGGAGCGACATGGCTGGTCACGCTTCGTGGCCATGCAGAACCAGTACAGCCTGAACTACCGAGAGGAAGAGCGGGAGATGGTTCCGCTTTGCGTCGCGCGCAGCATCGGCATGACCCCCTGGGGGATACTCTGCGCAGGCCTTCTGGCCGGCACCATGACGCGTTCGGGCGAACGGTTGACGGCTCGAGCCGAAACCGACCTGCTACGCGGGAAGGCCGGCCGCGTCGCCACGACCGACCAGGATTTCGATATCCAGGACAAGGTTCGGCGGGTCGCAGAACGACGCGGCGCCACCATGGCCGAGGTCGCGACCGCCTGGGCGCTGTCAAAGCCCTATGTCGTTTCCGCCCTGATCGGCGTCAGCCGGCCCGAACAGATCGACGGAAGCGTCACGGCACTCGGCCTGCAATTGACCAGCGAGGAGGTGGCGTTCCTGGAAGCGGATTACCGGCCGGTCTTCCCGCAAACGCTCAACTGAAATCCGGGCGGCTCTTTGCGCAGGACGATCCGCAATATGCTCCGGTTGATCGCTAGATGTTCACTGCAGTTGATGAATTCGTCAGGCGCCTAAACTGAGCCTGGCCGTGGTTTGCGTCGGGCCGCAGAGCTGGCCGTCCGGAAGTCTGAGGTGCGCGGAGGCTGTGTGGAAACGCCGGCCAGGAGGGTCGGCGGGAGAAAGATGCAAGGGTGCTGTCATCTTTTGACGGCCCCTGCGCTGGCGGCTCTCGGCGAGTTCGAGTCAGTCCTTGAACAGCGCAAGCCGCGGCAGGTTGCTGGCCGCAGTGCTACCGGCGTCGACGTTCAGCACCTGCGCCGTGATCCAGCGCGCCTCGGGTCCTGCCAGGAACAGAGCCGCCCAGGCGATGTCCCACCCGCTGCCTTCGGTTCCGAGGAAGGTCGCCTTGCGCCGTTCGTCGCGCATCTTGGCGTCGCCCCCCCCACCCATCGGGGTCGTCAGATAGCCCGGAACCAGGCAGTTCACCCGCACGCCGGCCGGCCCGCAGGCGTAGGCCATGTCCCGGGTCATCGAAAACAGCCCGCCCTTTGCGGCGGCGTAGGCGAGAGAGCCGTGCGCCCGCTGGGCGGCGACCGACGAAACGTTGATGACCGCCCCCTTTCGGGCCGCGAGGTGGGGTAACGCCGCCTGGCTGAGCAGCATCGTCCCCTTGAGGTTGACGTCGACGACGAAGTCCCAATCCGCCTCACTCACCTCGCCGAGCTTGCCCGAACGTCCGACGCCGGTGTTGTTCATCAGCACGTCGATACCGCCGAAAGCCTTTACGGTGACATCGACCGCTGCCGCGCAGGCTGCGCCGTCGCGGATGTCTGCCGTGACGACAAGCCCGCGACCGCCCAGTTGTTCGATAAGCCTCAGCGTGTTCTCGCCGCGCATCCGGTCCAAGTCGAGGATGGCGACGTCTGCCCCCTGCCCGGCGAACAGCAGAGCCGTCGCCGCGCCGGTGCCGAGCAGATCGCCCGCGCTGCCCGCCCCTGACACCAGGGCGACGCGTCCGCGCAGGCGGTCGCCGCGCACCGGCAGATGGGCGCCGACCGTCTGTTCGAGCTCCGTCAGCGCTCCCTCCATCAACGCCACCGGCTCGTAATTTGCAGGCCGACGTAGCGCGGCTCGCCGGGAATGCCAACCGACCAGCCGAGGCTGCGCAGGTCGATGCCGCCGGCTTGGAAATCCTTGTCGGTCAGGTTCCGACCGATGAGCGCGATGCTGATGTCAGGATGGTCGAGCGCCAGCTCGAGCCGCCCGCTCAGCAGCCCATAGGAACCTTGTCGCAGGACCTGCTCGGTGGAGGTCAGCTGATTGGTGCCGGCGAAGATGACGTCGCCCCGCCAGCTGTAGTCAAGCCTGGCGATCAGCTCGCCCGGCGCAACCTTCCAACGCTGCTCGGCCCCCACCGTGAAGGTCCACTTCGGCACCTCCCAGGGCTCTGCCGTCCGATCGTCCGCAATAGCGCCGGTCGTCGGGTTCCGGGTGACAAAGTTCTTGTAGTGGGGATCGGTGTAGGTGGTCTGGAAGTCCAGGGTCAGGCCCTGGGTTGGCTTGGCTCGAATCTCGAGTTCCGCGCCGTTGATCGCTGCGGCAGCGGCGTTGCTGATCATGCGCACCCCCGTTCCGTTCGGCAGGAACGTGAGGCGCTGCTTCTGGATGTCGGTGTACTTGGAATGGTAGAGGGCCAGGTTCGCCTGAAGCCGACGGTCAAGCCATTCAGTTTTGGCCCCGACCTCGATATCCTTCACCGTTTCCGGTTCGAACGAAGCCACGCCGTTCGCCGCCGACGCAAAAAGGTTCCATCCGCCGCTGCGGTAGGACTTCCGCGCCGTCGCGTACAGGTTCACGGTCTCGACCGGAGTGTAGCGGACACTGAAGTTGTAGGACGTGTTCTTGAACTTCAGTGCATCGAGGTTAGCCGAGCACACGCCTGGAACATCCAACAGAACCGGCTGGATCGTGCACACGGCCGTCGCCGACGTGGGCAGTAGATCCCGGTGACGAAGCGTGAGGTCGCGGGTGTCCTTGGTCCTGCGCACGCCGGCGGTCAAGCTTATGTGGTCGGTTAGCTTGTAGTCGCCCTGAGCGTATACGCCGACGTTGGTGTTCGTCAGCGTTCCGTCCTGCACCACCAGTCGTGAGCCGCCCACAAGAGGCAGCGTACTCGTTTTCGCGATCTCCGTGCCCTTCTCGCGACCGTAGTAGAGACCCGCGACATAGGTGACGCGCTCGCCGACGCCGCCCGAGGCCTGCAGTTCTTGGCTGAAAAACTTGTCGTGGGTCGTGGTGAGCGTCTGGCCGATTGGGAGAGGCGTGGTGTCGAGATCCGGAAGGCTGGACCGCTGGAAGGTCTCATAGCCAGTGATCGACTTCACTGTCAGAAAGTCCGCGGCGTCCCAACGCACCACCAGCGAGCCGCGCGTTCCTTCAAAGTGATCCGCCCGTTGCTGCGCCGCGCCGTTGGTGAAGCGGCCATACGCTCCGACCTGAGATCTCAGGTAAGCGTCCCCGGCGGGCCCGGCGCTGGCGATCGGGTTCCCGAGCCGGAGACCGGCCTCGATGTCGCCCGGCTGAACTCCGGGGACCGCTTCGAGCAAGCGGAAGAACAGAGATTGCCCTGCAGTTCGCGTATAGGATACCGCGCCGGCGACTTCCAGATTTGAGGTCGGCCGAGCGAGTATCGAGCCCCGTAGAGAGAGCTGCTTGCCCGCGTCCGGGCGCCCACCCTGAGTATTGCGGACGTATCCGTCCGTGCGGCTGTAGTAGGCGCCGAAGCGCGCAGCGGCCACATCCCGAATCAGCGGCACGTCGGTCGCGGCCTCGGCTGTCCAGGTGTTGCGCGAGCCGTAGCCCACCGTGGCGTAGCCGCTGTGGCCGTTAAGCTGCGGCCGGCGGGTGATGATGCCGATGGCCCCGCCGGTCGAGTTGCGGCCGTACAGCGTTCCTTGCGGCCCCTTCAGCACCTCGACCCGCTCGATGTCGAACAGGGCCGTTCGCAGGCCATAGTCACGCGGAACATAGACTTCGTTCACATAGATCGCGGCCGATGGGTCCGAGGTCAGCAGCGAGTCGACTGGCGTCTGCCCGCGCATGATGAAGCGGACGCCAGTGGCGCTGCGGCTGCTTGGCGCGACATAGACGCTCGGTGAGAACTTGGTGAGATCCGCGATCGTCTGCACTCCGCGGGCCGTCAGCGCCTCGCCGCTGAGCGCGGTCACTGCGACGGGTACGTCCTGCAGCTTCTCCTCGCGACGACGCGCCGTGACGACAACTTCGTCCAACGCCGCAGCGGCGGGTTCCGCCGGAGCGGCTTGTTGAGCGGACGCGCCGCCTGCGGCAGCCGTGATGGCGCCGATGACGCCCAGCGTCACGGCAGACGCCGTGCGCTTTAGACTTCTATTGGACATGTCCCCGCTCATTGTTCGTGTTTCGGCCCGAGACCAGGGGACAAGCTCACGTCCAACGCGGCGCCGCCCCCCCGAAGCGTTTCCTTGTCAGCTCACCCCATCAAAGAGCTTTATTGGGGCGTAGCCGATGACGCCCAGATATACACCGCCGTATATATATTCAAGCATCCGCGGATTGCGTCGGTTGGTGGCGAAGGTGCCGCAGTCTAACGCTAACTAGTCTCCAGTCTGCGGAGGCGTCAGTTGCACCGGTCCCGTTCAAGCGTCACCGGTTCCCGGCCGAGGTCATTCGCCAGGCGGTCTGGCTCTATTTTCGATTCACTTTGAGCCTCCGTGACGTGGAGGAGCTGATGACCGCGCGCGGTGTCGAAGTCGGCCGCGAAGCTATCCGGTGCGGCACGATCAAGTCCGGCCCTCAGATCGCGTGCAATATGAAGCGCGCTCAGCCGGCCGGTGCTCAGGTTCCCCGCGCCCATCTCCTCTGGCCATTAGGTCAAACCCCGCTGCCTGGGGCGCCATGCCGTCGCGCCGGGCGGCCTACCCACATTGAGGCGGCGCCGCGCACTCTTAAGGGTTTCACCGGATCGAAGGACCTCTGCTGCGTCCTAAGGTCGATCTCGAAGCACATCTCAGGACGAGGGAAATGAACGATCTGTCTCGCGCGCAGACGCGCCCCATGCTCCCCGATGACCCAATGGTCTGGGTGCGCTTGAGACCAACGGATTGGCGCATCGCCGGCTATCTCATGTCGGAGCTTTCCGACTTCGAGCTCGAACACAGCTGGCGGCCGCACCGCCTCTGGGCCTGCGCCCCCTGCCGGCCGGACGCGGCGGGCGAGCGCCTGCATCATTGCCGGGTAAAAGATGCCCCGCACGCGATCCGGGTCTGTATCAAAGAGCTGGACAACGTAGCCAGCTTCACCGCGCTATCGGCGCTGGCGCTCCTGCCCGTCGAGGCGGAAAACTAGCGCCCCCACAGTTGGTAGGCCGTCCCTGCTAAAGCGCGGAACCGCGACATCTCCTAAACGCTACGACGAAACTCTCGGCCCTCAGAATTGATAGCGCGCGACAGCTTGGCTCCGGCTGATCAGCTCGGCCTCGATCGCGCTGGCGCAGGATCGTAGCTCGCGACTTTCTTCCGCGTCATCCGCGCTCGCGACCATGAGAGGCCAGAGGGTGTCGTGCATCTCCTGCAAAGCCTGCACGGACATTCTTTCGACCATGGTGTTGAGGTCGTGAACCATCAGTGAGGACTGGGCCTCGTTCGCCGCGACGTCAATCCGACGGTAGCTCAATCGGCGCCACCGGCGCCGCGCGGCGCAAGTGCGACGAAACGGACTAGTGACGGAAAATCCACAGTCTCCGCGAATTGCGACTTGTCGCTTTCGCCAGTCGATATTTGGACTTGCGTTCAAAACCGATTCCACCAGATTGCTGATAAGGAATTCAACCAAGTCGCTTCAAGCCCCCAATATACTAATTCAGTCGTGTAGAGGGCCGGCGAACGCGTTCAAGGGCGGCGTGCAGAGGCCGAGGGGCCACGAAGCCCCCAGAGCACGCTGGAGGGGGCAAACATCCGTGGGTGGCCGCGAACCATCATGCTCGACTGCGATGGTCGTGGGAGGCCAAGCGTCGGCTGACTATCGGCGATTTCATGAGAGTGGCCGCGATAGAATAACGATCTGGGAGGAATGAATGATCGCCAAACGAATTCTATATCTCACTGCGGCCAGCTTGGTGACGTGCGGCGCGAGCGGACAGCTCGCCTACGCGCAATCGGCGCCGGCCTCGGGCCAGACGCTGGATGAAGTCGTCGTGACCGCCCGGCGGACGGCGGAAAACCTGCAGAAGGTTCCGGTCTCGGTCTCGGCGGTGAGTGGCGAACAGCTGCAGCAGCGCGGCATCACCGAAATCACGCAGTTGCAGCAGGTGGCGCCTGGCCTGAACATCGGCTCGAGCGGCAGCGGCGACCGCCAGATGCTGGCCTTCTCGATCCGCGGCCAGTCGCTGCTGTTCCAGCAGCCCAACGCCGCCGTCATCACCTACATGGAAGAAGTTCCTGCGCAGGTTTACGCCCAGTCGGTGATGTACGACTTGGCTGGCGTGCAGGTGCTGAAAGGGCCGCAGGGCACGCTGTTCGGCAAGAACACCACCGGCGGCGCGGTGCTTTTCAGCGCCAACAAGCCGACCAACAGCTTCGAGGGGGAAATCGCGGGCCGGCTCGGCAACTACAGCATGAAGCAGACTGATGGGTATATCAACGTCCCCATCATTCAAGACAAGCTGATGGCGCGAGTGGCGTTCAACCTGGGCAAGCGCGACGGCTTCACGCACGACATCACCAGTGGCAAGGATCTCGACAACGAAAATTACGCCGGCTTGCGGTTGGGGCTGACCTATGCACCGACCGACAGCATCAAGAACTATCTGATGGTCAGCCTCTACAACTCCAGCACCAACGGCACCGGCCACGTGCTGGACTCGGTCAATCCCGCCGGGATCGCCGGCCTGTTCTTCCCCGGGATCTTCCCGGCGTTCGCGAGACAGCAGCAGCTGGGCGTGCGCGATGTCGCGACCAGCTCGGACCACTTCCGCAAGGACCACAACTACGCGGTCATCGATGAGCTGACCTGGGACGTCACCGACAATTTCAGCTTCAGGAACATCTTCGGCTGGACGCGCCAGATCGACAAGATCGCGCTCGACGAGGACGGCACCCGGCTGACCATTCTCGACTGGAACGCACAGGGCTACCCCGACGACAGTCAGCAGACCTACTCCGACGAGTTGCAGGCCCGGTACAACAGCAAGGACGATCGCCTGAAGGTCGTGGCAGGCTACTTCGGGATCTGGTCCGAGCCCTATGGATCCTCGGCGATCTACACCGTCAGCCTCGGCGCGCCCGCCTACCGCGTGAGCACATTCAAAACCAAAAGCCACTCGGTCTATCTGCAGGCGAACTATGAGGTGGCGCCCGGACTGCATCTGACCGGCGGCATCCGCTACAACAAGGACACCCAGCAGAACTTCGCCTCGATCTTCGGCCCGGCCGGGCAGTTCGCGCCCCCACCCACCGGCTGCCAGGTGCCGGCCGCGCCGGCCGACTGCATCGTTCGCCGTAAGACCAACTTCAGCCATGTGAGCTGGCTGGCGGGCGCCGACTACCAGATCACGCCCGACACCATGGCCTATGTGGTGGTGCGCAACGGCTACCGCAGCGGCGGCCTCAACGGCTTCATCCAGGTGCCGCAGTTCGTGCAGTACGCGCCCGAGACGGTGACCGACGTGGAAGCGGGCGTGAAGAGCCAGTTCCACATCGGCGACGCGCCGGCCCGGGTGAACCTCGATGTGTTCCGCGGCGACTACAAAAAGCTGCAGCGGGCGACCGTGATCGTCTCGAACGGGGTGGTCACCACCGCCTTCTTCAACGCCGCCGACGCGCGCGTCTACGGCCTCGAGCTGGAGGCGGAGATCCGGCCCTTCGCGGCGCTCGATCTCTCCGCCTTCTACAACTACACCGAGCCGGAATACCGCGGCACGCTCTCCCCACTTTTGGGCCTCACCCCCAGCTTCGCCTACACGCCCAAGACCCAGGTTGGGGCCACTGCGGTGCTCAGCCTGCCGCAGGACTCCCACGGCGGCCGCCCGAGCCTGTCGGCGACCTACTCCTACCAGAGCTCGGTGTCCTACAGCGTGACCGGGCCTTCGACCGTGCCGGGCTACAGCCTCCTGAACCTGCGCGCCGATTGGAAAGGTGTGATGGGCGCCAAGGTTGATCTGGCGGCGTTCGCCAACAACGTGCTGGACAAGGAATACCGGAACTTCAACTCCGGCTTCTACAACAGCATCGGCTACAACGTGGTCACCTATGGTGCGCCGGCCATGTACGGGGTGGAAGTCCGCTATCATTTCTAGACCGCGCTTCCGTGAGCGCCGCATCTCCGGATGCGGCGCTATCGTGCTGTGGAACTGACAAGATCACGCGAAAGCCTTCACATCGCGGAGGCCCGCATGGATAGACTCACGGCTGCAATACAAGCGCTCGGCATCTGAGCGTCGGTCTCGGCCGCGCCGCCACCACCAGGCGGTTTGCGGGAAAGGTGGGTTTGGCGCAATCGCCTGAGAGGGTGGCGGCGTTTGGCGCGCGGGAAATCGGCGCAGGAGCAGCTCTGCTGGCGCCAGTGAAACCTAGCCCATTCCTATGGACTCGCGTGGCCGGCGACGCGCTCGATCTTATCGGCCTTGCGAAGGCGTTCAGGGAATCAGGCGCGAAACGCAGCGCCCTCGCTTTCGCGACGACAGCAGTCCTCGTGATCATGGTGCTCGATTTCGCGACTGCGGCGGAAGCCAGCCGACGTGATCGTTAGAGCGCCGCTGCCGCCGTCTTAGCACCGAAGCGTCACCCAGACTGGAACGTGGTCGCTCGGGCGTGAGCGGTTACCCAGCCAGACCAAGACTGGAGAGAGTCATGCCCGATATCCCCGCCACGAATGAAGCCGCCGCAGGAGTTGAAAGCGCTGAGGTAGCGCCCCACCAAGAAGCCCGCCTTCCGCCTGAGGCTCCCTACGTCGAGGGGCCGACGGTGGCCTTGACCGCGCCCGGCAGGGCCAGTTCGGCAAAGGCCAAATCTCCAGGCTGGCAGACGTAGAGAGCGATAGCGCCGATCGAGCCTCGGCCGCTGCTCCGAAACTACAAAGTCGAGCCTCCGCAGTCTACGAGCGGGCCCGCACGAAAGCTCGCGACGTGAAGGGTCAAGTGGATCCGCTGATCCACCAACGCCCATACGCAGCGATAGGCTTGGCGGTTTCGGCTGGGCTTCTACTCGGGTTGCCGCTCGGCCGGGGCCGGAAGGTCATTTACCTGAAACCCCACATCCAATTGCTGCTGCGAGCCTCAGGCCGCTGGGGCGCCCGTAAAACGACGCGCCGAACTGCCGACCGCGCGCAAGATCAAAAGCCGATCGGTCGGCGATCAGACACTGGAACCGACTGTAATCACCGGGGTTTGTGGAAGCTCCTATGCAAACGCACTTTTGAACATACCGCTCAACAGGCAATTAGGGAGACTCTCATGGCCGCTACGCAAAAGCCCGTGTCCACACAATCAGCTGCCGCGCGCAAGGCGTCGGGCCGCCGCCGCCGGTCGGGCCGACGTGATCCGCTTGCTGTTCAACTGCTCAAGCAGGACCACCGCGAGGTCGAGAAGATGTTCGACGAATATGAACAGCTCGAAGCGGGCGCCGAGAAGCTAGAGCTGTTTCAACAAATTGCCCTCGCCCTGAAGGTGCACACCTCGATCGAAGAGGAGATCTTCTATCCGGAGGAGCGCGGCGACGTCGAAGAGGATATGATCGACGAAGCCTACGTCGAACACGATGGAGCCAAGAAGCTGATCGCCGATATCGAGGCGATGCAGCCCGGCGACGACCTCTACGACGCCAAGGTCAAGGTGCTCGGTGAGTACATCAAGCATCATGTCAAAGAAGAAGAGCAGCCTGGCGGCATCTTCGCCCAGGCGAAGCGGGGCGACGAGGATCTCGAGGCGATGGGTCAGCGCCTTCAGGCTCGAAAGGCAGAGCTGATGGCCGAGTTGGGCGAAACAAAGCCGAACTAGTCTCGATCGACCGGCGCCCCCCGGAGGCTTGCCTCCCCGGGGCGCTGTGCTCATCGTTCTGCCCACGCGACGTGGGTCAGACGCCATAAGCGCTTCGTATGGCTCAGCACTCATACGCTGGGGTACTGCGACGCTTGCCGCACGCCGCAACTCTTCCTCAAGCGTCTGCTGAGCTAATGAGACACGCCGCCGCGCTCCTCGGCACTGGCTTCAACCTGCGCCTAAAGCGCGACGATCGCCGGCGCAATCAGTCGATCCGCAAACTTGCGTTGCGGGACGAAACCCCTCGGCGGCCATGTGGCTATATGCGTGACGCAAGCTCGCGAGCGCACGCTTTAGCTGTTCAACGTCCATTGCCACCCGAACGCGTACGCCTCGACTTTGATCTGTGGTGACGGAACCAGTCTGCGGCGCAGCCTTTGATACGCGACCCCCACCGGAGATCAGCCATGGCCGAAGACAACGTTTACGGGATCAGCGGCATCCTGGGATCGTCGCGAACGTCGATCGACGACGCTGTTCGAAATGCGATCAACAAGGCGGGGGAGAACCGCCGCCATATGCGCTGGTTCGAAATCCAGAAGATCAGCGGGCACATAGTGAACGGAGAAGTCGGGCATTTTCAGGTCGAGCTTAAGCTAGGCTACACCCTTGAGGACGATGCGGCATCCGGCGGATGAGCTGGGGGCCGAGGGCGGCAAGCGCTCGCCAAAAACAGATTGCTAGTGACGGCGGATCCTGCAAGCCGCGCACCTGCGTGCGTTTGCGTGGCGTCATAGCGGAGGACACCCGCACATGCTGCACGTCGAAGCGGAGCTGATTTATGAGTTCCCAGGTTCGGCGGAGGTGCTTTTACTCCTGGAAGCTGCACGTAGCTCGGATCAGGCGATCCAAAACGAGCGTCTGACGATCACGCCCTCCGTTGAGATCGCGCGCTTGGACGACTCCGTTTCGGGCGAGCGTCGCGCAGTTTTCTCCGCAGAAGGGGAGGTGGTGATCGCGTATGCCGCGAACGTTGAGGTGTTACCCCGGGACGACACGTTAGCCAGGGTCGAGCAGGCGCCGGTGCGCGACCTGCCGGGGGAAGCCCTGCGGTACCTGCGCGCCAGCCGCTATTGCCCATCCGATCGGTTCGAGAGTTTCTGCCGACGCGAGTTCGGAGATCTGCGGGGCGGCGACAGGGTCGAGGCCATCCTCGATTGGATCCACGGCCACCTGACCTATGAAGCGGGTGTCAGCGATGCCGCCACGACGGCTCTAGACACCTTCGTTGATCGAGCTGGCGTTTGCCGCGATTTCGCACACCTCGCGATCACCTTCTGCCGAGCCTCGGACATTCCAGCCCGGGCGGTCAGCGCGCACGCGTGGAAGCTCGACCCTCCAGACATGCACGCGGTCGCCGAGGTCTATCTGGGAGGCCGCTGGCGGCTGATCGATGCAACGCGAAAATGTGCGACCAACGGGCTAGTCCGGGTGGCGATGGGACTCGACGCAGCGGACATCGCCTTCATGACCGTATTCGGCCGAGCCACCCTGGTCTCTCAAACGTTTTCAGTCGAGGCGGTCCAGCGTGGATTTGCGGACCACAATCCCCCTGGCTGCTGAGATGCTTGGCAAGCCGCCCATAGGCGGGGCGACGCGTGCTCCCGACCCTGAAGGGACCGTCGAAAAGGTCTGCCGCGCCGTGGGCCCTTGGCGCTCGCTTGACGCGCACAATTTGTGAGCGGCAGCGCTACCCCCCTCCCCAGCCATTTTGAACGTCACCGCTTTACCTCGTCGCCTAAGGAGCGGGAGCCAGGCTAGACGGGCGTGATACATCGAGCAGCCACCGCCGATCTTCGACGGTTCGCCGCCATCGGCGCGGTCCTCAGCCGGCTCCGCTGACGCCTCGCCTTTTGGGCCGCAATTGCGGCACGATCAGGAACATCGCGTCCCATCGCTCGTTGCGCCCCCCGAATTCCAGGCAAGGGAGCGAGTGGATGGCAAAGACACCACCGAAGATGTCGTCGAGCGCAAAAGGTCGTGCGGCGGATCCGCCCTCGAAAATACCAAAAGGCCCGGCGATTTCAGAAACCTACGCCGAGCCTCAGGCATCTGGCGGCGAAACTCACCAGGTCGCCGACAGCGCGACGCCTGTTCTCACGACGAGCCAGGGCGCGCCCGTCGCCGACGACCAGAACACCCTTCGCTACGGCGCCCGTGGTCCCGCACTGCTCGAAGATTTCCATTTCCGAGAGAAGATCTTTCACTTCGACCATGAGCGCATACCGGAGCGGGTCGTCCACGCACGCGGCTACGGCGCCCACGGCTTCTTCGAGCTGACGGATTCGCTCGCCGACATCACGCGGGCGGACGTCTTCCAGCGGGTCGGCGAGAGGACCGAGGCTTTCGTGCGGTTCTCGACGGTGGCCGGGAACAAAGGATCCTGCGACCTAGCGCGCGACGTTCGAGGCTTCGCCGTCAAGCTCTACACGCGTGAAGGAAACTGGGACCTGGTCGGAAACAACATCCCGGTCTTCTTCATCCAGGACGCCATCAAGTTTCCCGACGTCGTTCACGCGGCCAAGCCGGAGCCGGATCGGGAATTTCCGCAGGCCCAGACGGCGCATGACAACTTCTGGGATTTCATCTCGCTCACCCCCGAGAGCATGCACATGGTCATGTGGATCATGTCCGACCGCACGATCCCGCGGTCCTTCCGCTTCATGGAAGGCTTCGGCGTTCACACCTTCCGCCTGCTCGACCAGAACGACCGCTCGACCTTTGTGAAGTTCCACTGGAAGCCGCGGCTTGGCTTGCAGTCGGTGGTTTGGAACGAGGCGGTGAAGATCAACGGCGCGGATCCTGACTTCCACCGCCGCGATCTCTGGGACGCGATCAACATGGGCGCATTCCCCGAGTGGGATCTTGGCCTGCAGTTGTTTGATCAGGACTTCGCCGACAGCTTCGATTTCGACATTCTCGACCCGACCAAGATCATCCCCGAGGAGATCCTGCCGGTGCGCGTCGTCGGCCGGCTGGTGCTGAACCGCGTGGTCGACAACTTTTTCGCCGAGACAGAGCAGGTCGCTTTCTGCACCCAGAACGTACCGCCTGGCCTGGACTTCAGTGACGACCCGCTGTTGCAGGGACGCAACTTATCCTACCTCGACACTCAGTTGAAGCGGCTTGGCGGACCCAACTTCACGCACCTACCGATCAATGCGCCGCGCTGTCCATTCGCGAACTTCCAGCAGGACGGCCACATGGCCTTCTTCAACCCCAAGGGACGCGTCAACTACGAACCCAACAGCTGGGGGGCGGAAGGAGGTCCGCGCGAAAGCCCCGAGCGCGGCTTCCGCAGCTTCGCGGCCGCAGCCGATGGCCCCAAGGTACGACTGCGGCCGGAAAGCTTCGCCGACCACTACAGCCAGGCCCGGCAGTTCTACGTCAGCCAGACGCCGATCGAGCAGAAGCACATAACCGACGCTCTGACGTTCGAGCTCAGCAAGGTTGAGCGAGCGGACATCCGCGCCCGCATCGTCTCGCACCTGAGGAATATCGACGCGACCCTGGCCGGCCTTGTGGCCAATGGGCTCGGCCTTCTCGAATTGCCAGCGCCGGCTCAGGCCGCGCGCCCCACCCGCGACGACCTAGCGCCTTCCCCCGCGCTCAGCATCGTCGAGCGCGGCCCCTCCAGCTTCGCGGGGCGCAAACTCGGCGTGCTTCTGACGGACGGCGCCGACGCGGGCCTCTACGACGCCGTCAGCAAGGCGGCCGCGAAGGCCGGCGCGATCGTGGAGGTGATCGCACCGAAGATCTCCGGCGCAGTTCTGTCTGACGGAACGCTCGTCCCGGCGAGGCAGAAGATCGACGGCGGCCCCTCCGTGCTCTTCGACGCCGTGGCGGTGTTGGCGTCCGCCGAGGGCGCCGCCCTGCTGGCTCGCGATGGGACGGCCAAGGACTTCGTCAATGACGCCTTTGGCCATTGCAAGTTCATCGCCTACAGCGCCGAAGCGGCGACTCTGTTCGAGAAGGCCGGCCTGCTTTCAGACTTGGACGAAGGCTGCTTCGCCTTGGTCGGGGGGAAGGACGCCAAGGACTTCATCGGGGCCTGCGGCCAGCTCCGCTATTGGCCGCGGGAACTCAACGTGGACTTGGACGCAGTGAGCTAGTTTCGCTTAAGGACAGCGCGCCCGATAATCCGCCGATCCGCCGATCCGCGGATCGCCGGGCGCGTGTCGAAGCATCAATGCCGTCCCCGCTCCGTCAAGCTGCACGGCCTCCACCTCTCCCCTGCCCGCGACGCGGCCGCGCGGCTCGGCGTCCGCACGCTTGGCCGGAAGTTACGATGGGCTCTGGTTAGCAGCGCCGAGGCGGGGGCGCGCCGAAGGGCCCGCAGAATTGATCGCGCCGGCGCGCGATTAGACGCGCCAGCCGTAACCGGGGAACCGCCCCGCGTCGCGCACGTAAAGGGCGGCGAAACGGGTCGAGGACTCTCATGGATGTGACGCAACTTCGACCCGCAGACTTCAAGGCGCCGGGCATCCTCCTGTCGGGAGCGGTCGACAATGCGATGTACGGTGCCTTCCGCCAGCAGCTCGACGCGCCCGATGCAGCGGCGCGATCGGCTCGCGCTTCTCGACGCCGCCGCTGCCGAGGCGACTCTCCGTGAGGCGGACAACGATCCTGAATAGCGGTCCGAAACCGCCTGCGGCGCATCCAGGGCCTTCAACGAGCTGACGGGTCGCGTCGTCGCGTGCGCGCGCCGGCGCTATTCAACAATGTTGGAATGTGGCCGTCGCGCCGTGGCGCGCACGCAGCGACCATGGCTCTCCCTGCAACCACAGTCGCTCAACTTCGATGGCCTTCCAACCGGCAGGCAGAACCGTCGGCCGTACGGTCCACTCCGACAGATCACCATTTCCGGGCCTTAGTCCGGTGAAGCCGAACAGAAGGCCCGCGAGGAAGCCGCCAATGTTGGCGAAGAAAGGCCCGGCGCGAGGCTGTTCGGGAAACCGGTCCGAACGGTATTCCAGGGTCTGCAGAAAGCGGCCCTGGACGAAGCGGCCGTAGCCGTCCTCGAGCAGCTTTAGCGACCGCCGCCGATCTCCGAGCCGCGCCGCCCACGCGCCGAACAGGGCGGACAGCATCGGGCTGCCAATATAGTCATCAGCGAGCGCGAGATAGAATTCCAGAGTGGCGGTCTCGTCTGTCTTGGAGAGCTGATACTCCAAGGGGAATATCCCCATCAGCGGGTCAGGCGTGCCGCCCTTCTCTTCGTTGCGGCGGTAGCCGTCGTGGGAAACAACGGCCGCACCGCGCCGCGGCAAGACCATATTCTGAGCGATCTCGACCCAGGTTGGATCTGCTTGGCGTCCAAGCTGCTCGGCAACTCTGATCGCATCGCACAACACGACCACCGCAGCCATGTTGGTGAACGCCGCATTAGACACCGGATCTTCGCGCTCGGCGATACCCATGGAGGCAAGTATTTCATAGCCTTCGGATGTGCGCGTTACCCTAGAGGTGATCCAATCGGCGACACCTGACAGCACAGGCCACGCTTGGTCTCTGAGAAACTCAGCATCCGCCGTCATTCGAGCGTACAGCGCGAAGGCGTGGGCGACGTCCAGCGAGACGTGGTCTTCGTGCCACGCCGCCGTCCCGGGAACGGGGGCGCTCTCCTCGCCGCTGCGTGGGGCGCTCTCCCACGGAAACTGCATGCCGCGCCGTCCAAACAGACGCGCATTGTTCTCTGCACCCTTCAGGGAGCGGCTGCGATAATCGAGGAGGCTCTTGGCGGCGTCCGGTTGAAGGAGGCAGAGCGGCGGGACGGCGAAGGCCTCGATATCCCACATCACGTGTCCGTAGTAGTAATGATAGTCGTGCCAGGTAGCCAAACCGAAGATCGAGGTCGACGCCGGCGACGCTCGGTGAACTGAGCAGTTGAGGTAGTAGACTGCTGCGTCTGCAAGCGCCTGCCAGCGCTCCGAGGCGCCGATCAGCTGGATCCGACCTTTCCACACTTCATCCCAGACCTCGCGGTTGGCGGCGCGAAGCGCGTCGAACCCATCGCGCCCGGCCTTCGCCGCTAGCCGGGCCGCGTGCAGGTCCGGCGTCGCGTGCAACACGTCGGGCACGACGCTCACGATCTGGCGCAGCCGCACAGCTCGCCCAGCGGGGACGGGTGCGGAAAACTCGGAAATAAACTGGCCGTACTGGAAAGCCAGCGTCGCTGCAGGGCCTACATCTGCGCCATCAGCGGTCGTCACGTAAGCGATGCCGCAAGACGACATCGCGCCGCCCGACTGCCAGAGCAACGCACCATCTACGGCCGGCGCGTCCTCTCCGGGCGTAGTCCGCGTCTCTCGCAATAGCCGCCCGTCCGCTCCGCGCGCGTCAATGATTGCGCGCAGGCCGAGGTCGCCGCTCTGATCGGGCGTGATCGTGATCTCCTGACAGACCAGCGTTGGATCGCGCCTCGAGCAGAAGGTCAGGACCTCGACTGAAGCCGTGTGACCTGAGAGGGCCACTTGAAAGCGGCTCGTGAGTTCGCCCGAGCCGAAGTCGTAATCCTGCTCGAGATTGCTGACCGCATTGTCGGCATCTGACAGCCAAGCGCCCCCCAGACGAAGGTCGGCGGCGATCGGGTATGGAGCGTTGGCAGCTGCCTCGATCCGCCGCACGGGATGTTCTCCGCAATAGCCGCTGATCAGAGCCATCCCCGCGCGGAACGCCATTGGCCGTACCCGCAGTCCGATGAGACCGTTGGCGACGTACGCTGGCAGTTCGTCGCCCAGGTCGCCCCGAACAGTGGGCGGGCTAATCGGTCGCGTAGCGGATGCCGGCATCTACCCTCTTGGGGCGTCCTTAGGTCTGGGCGTCGGGACGACGGAGGGGACGCATCGCTACGAAGCGCCGGAACGCCAGGAGGTTCCGGCGGCAGCCAGGCAATGCGCGGAAGGCAAGGACGACGATCAGCCGCGGAATGTCTCAAGCCGGCGTGCGGTCGACGGCCCGCCGGAGGTGGCGCATCTCGCCTTTGATCCGGACATAGGCCTCGTCCAAGTGCCAACGCCGATGGGTGTGCTGCCGCATGGCCTAAACCCGCTTCTTGCGGATCTCGCCGGCGAACATCGAGCCGAGCGCACGTACATCATCACCACCAGCCGGATCACCTCGGGCGAGGGGTCGAACCAGCGGAACGGGTTGTCGGACTTGGCCATGGCCGACCGCTAGGGCAGCGCCGTTACCTGAGAACACCCCGCCGCACCCCATGCGTCATCCGCATAGGTTGATCTCCATCACCCAGCGCACGAACGCGTCCGGCGTCTCCTCGAACGGCCGCAGCGAGCCGATCACGCGGGCGTTGTCAGAGCACGTCGATCGGGCCCAGGCGGCGCTCGATCTCGGCGATCGCCGCATCCCAGTGCTCCGGCAGGGCGACGTCCAGCACGCGTTCGATCACCTCGGCGGGGCGGGCCTTGAGGCGACGGCGGACGGCCTCCAGCCGCGCCGCGCCGGTGCCGGTCACGGTGACGCGCGCGCCCTCCTCGCGAAGGCCTCGGCCAGGCCCGCGCCGATGCAGCAGCAGCAGCAGCCGCCGGTGCTCAGCACCACCTTGTCCCGGAACTCCGTCATCGCCGGTCAGCGCGCCGTCGCCGCGAGCTGCTCGGCGACGAAGGCGATCTCTTCAATGCCGGTGCGCGGCTCGCGCAGGCCGGCTGTCGAAACCACCTCGTCCCAGTGGGCGGCGAGGTCCTCTACCGAGGGCGGGGCAGGGTCCGACGCCGCCCATCCGCGGGGTATGCCGCGCACGGCGCGCACATAGCGTCCGCCGACCGCGGAGAACATCTGGCCGGTCTGCTGGCACTGCTCGCTGCCGAGATAGACGACCAGCGGGACCACGTGATCGGGCGTCAGGCGCTGGCCGATCACCGGCAGCAGCCGCTCCAGCTCGGACCGGCTCTCGCCGCCGTCCTCGGCCTTGCGAACCCCCGCCATGCGCGTCACCGCGACCGGCATCAGGGCGTTACTGCGGATACCGTACTTGGCGCCTTCCAGCGAAATCTGGTTGTTCAACCCCATCACGCCGGCCTTGGCGGCCCCGTAGGCCGCCTGCGTCTCCAGCCCAAGGAAGCCCGAATTGGAGCTAACCAGGACAAACCGGCCGTAGTTGCGCCGTTGCATGACGCGGTAGGCGGCCTGCGCGACGTAGAAATTTCCCCCGAGATGCACGTCCAGCATCAGCTGGAAATCTTCCGACGGGGTCTCGTGAAACGGCGTGAAGCGGATCGTGCCAGCGTTGGTGACCACAACGTCGACGCCGCCGAAATGGTCCTGGGCGGCCTCGATGATCCGCCGCGCGCTCTCGGGGCTGGAGACGCTGTCGAAGTTCGCCTCCGCGCGCCCGCCCGCGGCGCGAATCTCCTCGACGACGGCGGAGGCGACCCGGTCCGAAAGCTCGCCCCGGCCATCCACGGCCGAGCCGATGTCGTTGACCAGAACGGCCGCCCCGCGGCGCGCGAACTCCAGCGCGTAGGCCCGGCCCAGTCCCTGCCCCGCGCCGGTCACTACGACGACGCGATTTTCGAACCTGATGCTTCCCATGCGCTACCGAGCCTTCGTTTCTGCGGCGTTCCCCGCTGTTTGCGATAAATTCAGTCGCCGTGCCGGCTAGGCCGAGCGCGGGCGGACGATTCCCTTGCGCTAAGGTGGCGGCGCGAAGGGCGACAGCGTCCGTCTCGGCAGTTGGCCACGGATCACGCATCGCCTCAACGCCCGATCCATCTGTGGACCTGGGGTAATCGCGGTCCTGGCTTGAGCCGCCGATAGGGCGTTGTCAGCGCAAAATGACCGAGGCTGGCTTCGCCTTGCTGCTACGAGAGTTTTCGGGCAGCAGCCGGCATTTTCTGAGGATGGCAGAAGGAAGCTCGGCCGCCATGAAGCCTAACGATGAGCCCACCGGCCTAAAGAAGCGTGGAGGTGGCTCTGCCAGAGCCGGACGGTAAACCATTTTGGGGCACCAGCTCAACGCGTCCTGCGAGCGAAATCCCCACGTAAGCTGACGCCCGAAACAACAAGCGGCGCCGAAGCGCGTGTTTCTTTATGAGCAGTGCGAGCTTTCCTGTGACGCTCGAACCCTGGGGGGCCCTCATAAGTTAGGAGCGCACGGCCAGGCGGGTTGGCCAAAAATTCAGTAGAGGTTTGCGAGCGGACAGATTGTGCGCTCCGATTGCGCACCCGATGGACCCCAGTGAAGAGTATGAGCGCAGGGCGCTGGAGGTGGAGGAGTCAGCGGCCAAAACACCGCCGGGGCTAGAGCGCGAGGCATTTCTCAAAATTGCCCGGCAGTGGTGCCTGCTGGCCGAGCAAATACGCTACCAAAAACGCCGCGGGGTCTGATTGGCTTATTCTTCGCCACACTCGACCATGTCCACCATCCGCGCCCCGCTCCACAGCTCGACCATGGGATGGCCGCCGTCGCACATCTCGTGCGCCTTGGCGCGCGCTTCCTCTAGCGTCTCGGCTTCGATCCATTCGCCCCAGGTGATCTTGCCAGCGGCGTTTAGAAGGTAGGCGCGGTACGTCGGCATTTGACAGGCCCAGTGCTGGTGACCGCGCCAACATGGTGGGGCTTGGCGTAACAGCAATCGACTGCGACGAGCCGCCGCAGCGCTGCTGCCTCAACCCACACCTGCGGCATGGCGAGGCTCGGCTTTTTCGTGCGGCGACCGCCACCCCACGATGCTCAGGCGGCCAGTTCAGTTCGCGGTCGAGCGGGCCACTTACTGCCTGGACCTCATTTCCTCCAGCGCCTCCTCGGCTCGCGTCTCGTCGTCGGCCTCCAGCATCGGCTGGACGATCACCGCCACGGGCGCTGTAACACCCATCCGCACCTCTACGAGCATGTCATCCCCTTCGGCTGGGGTTAGGGGACAGCCGCCTGAAGCGCGAGATCCACTAAGTGGGAAGGCGCTACGGCGGCGGCCTTCGGCCGTCGTCGCTGCCGCCCCTTAGAAGCCTGACCGCGGTCCGGGCATTCGCCCCGACCTCGTTGGCGTTTACGGGCGAACGATCAACGATGCCTTGCGCCGGCCGAACGAAATGGCACCCGGCGTTATAACGCAGCTACTCGCGCGGGTGCTGGCAGTCTAACGCTAAGAAGTCTCCGGTCTTCGGAGGCGTCAGTTGCGTGCGCGGTGTCGAGGTCAGCCGCCAAACCATCCAGTGCTGGACGATCAACTTTGGTCCTCACATGGCGCGCAATCTGAAACGCCGGCGCTCCCCTCCCTCCCCTCACTGGCACGGTCTGCCGCATCGGCGGCAGGCGCATGCATCTGTGGCGCACAGTGGATGACGAAGGTGAGGTCCTCGACGTTGTCATGCAGCGATCGCGCGACGCTGAGGTCGCGCTCAAACTCCTGCGTCGACTACTGCGCAATCAGCCTATCGCGCAGCCGACCGCCGACTAGGCAGAGTCTGGGGTGTGCCAAACGCCGAAGTTCAGGTCGATCCGGAATCCGGACGTCGAAAGCGAGGTCAGGCGTGACCCAGGACCTTCTCGTTACGCCTTTAGATCACGGCGTAGGTTCTGGCTGACGCGCCGGCCGGGGGCGAACCTGACCGCCTTGTACGACAGCAGGGCGCCGCTTTTCGCCCGAACCGGGAGCAGCTCGACGGCGGCGTCGGTCGCGTCGTCGACCAAGGCGATGGGCGCCTTCCCACTGCGCATCGCCGCGCCTCCAAAATCCAACCTGTAGGCGCTTTCGACCTGGGCGCGTGGTGGCGATCGCCGCTTGCTTCGTTCAAGGTGCCCCCGAAGCAACGGGGATGATCGTGGCGGCCCAGCAGGAAGTCATGGCGCACGGAGCGGCGGAGCCGCCGCTAGGCCGCCGGGCCGCGTTCCGCTTCATCTTCGCCGCCCAGGTGATGAACGCCATCTCCTTCGGCTTGATGGGGCCGGTGATGCCGAACCTGCTCAAGTCCTTCACCGGCGGGGATTCGGCTGCGGCGGCGCTGTGGATCATGGTGTTCGCGGTGACCTGGGGCGTGGTGCAGCTGTTCTGCGGCCCGATCCTCGGCCAGCTGTCCGACCGGTTCGGTCGCCGGCCCGTGATGCTGATCTCGATCTTCGGGCTCGGCGCCGACTTCCTGTTCATGGCCTTCGCCCCGACCCTGGGTTGGCTGCTGGTCGGGCGGATACTGAACGGCATGACCGCCTCCAGCTTCTCCACCGCCAACGCCTATGTCGCCGACATTACGGCGCCCGAGAACCGCGCCCACCGGTTCGCGGTGATGGCGTCGGCGGTGTCCGTCGGGCTGGTGCTCGGGCCCGTCGTCGGCGGAACGCTCGCCGAATTCAACCTGCGCCTGCCGTTCATGGTCGCGGCGGCCCTGTCCCTGCTGAACGGCCTCTATGGCCTGTTCGTGCTGCCGGAGTCGCTGCCGCCTGAAAAGCGCATCGAGACCTTCCGCTGGAGCGCCGCCAACCCCGTCGGCGCGCTGGGCTTCCTCAAGCGCCACGCCGAGCTCTATCGTCTCGCCGGCATGGGTTTCCTGTTCCAGTTCTCCCAGACCGTCTGGCCAAACGTCTTCGTGCTCTACGGCGGCTACCGCTACCACTGGAGCCCAGGTTTCGTGGGCCTCGTCCTGGCGGTGTCCGGCGGCGTTGGCGCCTGCGTGCAAATCGGTCTGATCGGGAGGTTGGTGCGCTGGATCGGCGAACGCGGCGTGCTGGTGATCGGCACGGTGACGGGCGCCGTCGGCATGGCCATCGCCGGCTGGGCGCCGCAGGGGTGGATCTACCTCATCAGCATGCCTTTCCATATTGGATCGGGCATGATCCTGCCCGGCCTCATGGGCCTGATGAGCCGCGCGGTCGCCGCCAACGAGCAGGGACGGATGCAGGGCGTGAACCAGAGCCTGCAAGGCATCGCGGTGGTGGTGGGACCGATGCTATATTCACCCATCTTCGCCTGGTCGGTGCGCCACGACGCCAGCGTCCACCAGCCGGGCTTGGCCTTCTACATCTCGGGGATCGCGATCTTCGCCATCTTCCTGCTGACCCTGGGGATCGCGTACGCGCCGCGCGCCAGGGCCGCATGACTGAGACAGGCGCCCGCAGCCGCGCGGGGGGCTAAGCAGTTCGTTTCGTTCGCTCACGCCCTGCTTCCTAGGCGCCAGCAGCAGGCCAGGCGGCTTCTGATCTGCGCCAGTTGCGGACCTTCGGGCCGCTCCACAAGCCCGACATTCAAATCGGCTCGCAGAGCCCCATTGCGGCTGTTGACGGCTCGGCCAACCGTTGGCGCCCTTACAGGTGTCTTTCAATTGATCCGCACGATCTGACAGCCCGTGCGGCTGGTGAAAGGAAACCTGTGAGTCTGCCTGACCCTCAGACGATAGCCGCAATCTGCGGCGGCATCGCTGTGTGTGGACGCGGCTCGGGCCCGGTGCCCAGTCGAGTTCGCGTTGCCTTGCTTCCGGATTGCGGACCTTCGCGAGGGTCTTACGCTTGGCCCCGCAGCAAAATCATCGAAATCGCTCGAGCAGCGGTTCTCTGCACGCAAGGGCGCCAGCGCGAGCCGTGGTGCGCAGCGTCCGTGCGTTCGCCACGTATCGTTCAAACGCGCGATGCACAATGTCTGCCTGGGTCGTGAATAGGTCGCCCGGCGCCACGACCGTCGCGAGCGCTGCCGCCGCGGCGATCCGCTGGCGCAGATCTTCCGTCGCGCTGCTGAACATGCATGCGTTGGCCTCTCCTGCGCTGTAGAGCGCGGCGACCATCGAGTCAGCCAAGGCCGCGACGTTCTTCAAAGCGTGGGTGGATAACGCGAGGCAGAACGCTGCGTCGTCCAATGTCCCCGACGCGCAAACGCCCTTCGGCTCGCACGAACGAAACTCACTCATCGTCGACTCCTCGTCTCGGTGCAGGCGTTTCGTCCCAAGGCATAGCTCGGTCACCAACCCGCGGGCTCGGCGGGGGCTCCATTTGAACTAGGCACGAGCCGCCTTTGTTGCAATGCAACACGGAGCGCTGCGGCTGCGAAATTTCCCCGTTGCACCGTCAGGTCACGTTCGCTGGGCGGGCCGGGCCGCGCCACTTCCGGAGATTCGAACCCATCCAGATTGCAGACCTTCGCGGTGACGGACCAATGGGCCTGAATGACCCTGGCGGAAGGTCGAAACATCGTGTTCCTGCGCGCCGCATAGGAGCGGGGACGGGGCGGCGAGGCGGGCCGGAGCAGACGCCCATCTATGGGCCGAGGTGGCAACCAATCCTGAGCCCTTGCGCTTACGCTTGATTGGGGAATACCTGAGGAGAATCCAGATGCGCACTGCCCTCGCAATGCTGACCGCCACCGCCGCGGCCCTCAGCCTGGTGGCTTGCGAAAGCAAGCAGGACAAGGCTGCTGAGGTGAAGGCTGATCAGCTCGAAGCCCAGGCCGCCGCCACGCCGAACGAGGCGAAAGAAACCCAGCTCAACGCACAGGCCGACAAGATCGAGCAGCAGGCCGGCAACGCCGACGGCGGCGCAACCACGGCGAACACGCCTGACACCTCGCCGTCGCATTAGGCGAACAGGGCTCTGCCTGCGCTCGCGAGCTATCCTTTGCGACTGAGCGAGGGCCGGACTAAGGCGCCCGCGTGCCCCAGATCACCTCTGTCTTCTTGCCTGGCCAGCACGTCATCGTCAGTCATCAAGACGGGCTCGCCCGCAACGTCCGGCCTTCGCACTAGCGCGTTGGCCGATCGATAGCCTGCAAATGCCGACGGGCAGGCTCGAGCCTGCCCGTCGTTTTCCTTTCGCCTGCACCGCGCCTGCCGATCGCCTGCGCTCCAAAGCGCAGGTGATCGACTGCGTCAGCCGCCGTGGAAGCTGACCGTCTTTGCGTAGGTGAACTCGTTCAGTCCCTGCAGGCCGTACTCCAGGCCGTAACCGGAACGGCGCACCCCGCCGAACGGCGCCTGGCTGGACATCGCGCCCGCCCCGCCGTTGATCGAGACATTGCCGGTATGAAGTCGCAAGGCCATCTCATAGGCCTTGCCGGCGTCGGCCGAGAACACACCTCCACCGAGCCCGTAATCGCTGTCGTTGGCGATGCCGATCGCCTCGTCGTCGTCGTCGTAGCCGATCACGACGCCCACCGGCCCGAAGACCTCCTGCCGAGCGATGCGGAAGTGGTTCTTCACGTCATCGAACAGGGTCGGCTCGAAATAGAAGCCCTTGTCGAGGTCGCTGGGCCGCTTGCCGCCGGCGACTAGCCGCGCGCCTTCATCTTGGGCGCTGGCCACCAGCTGCTCGGTGCGGGTTCGGGCGGCTTCGCGGATGAGCGGCCCCATACCGGTCGCCGGATCCGCCGGATCGCCAACCTTGACCTGTCGGGCGATGGCCGCGAGCGCCTCTACATACTGGGCGCGGATCGAATTGTGCACGATATGCCGTGTGAGCAGACCGCATCCCTGACCGCATTGCGTCGTGAAATTTACCAGCCCGCAGGCCACAGCTGCGCGCAGATCGGCATCTGGCCGCACAATCAGCGCCGACTTGCCGCCGAGTTCCATGATGACCCGCTTCAAGGTGGGCGCGGCCTGGGCCTGAATCTTCGCCCCAACGACGTCGGAGCCAGTGAAGGTGACAAGGTCAACCCTGGCGTCGGTCGTCAGGCGCTCACCGACCTCGGCGCCACCATTGACGATATTGAGCACGCCCGGAGGAAGACCGACCTCCTCGGCGATTTCGCCGAACAGCAGCGCCGCGAAGGGGGTGTATGGGGAAGGCTTCAAAACCACGGTGCAGCCCACCGCGAGCGACGGGATCACCTTCGCCAGATTGAGGAAGAAGGGGAAATTGTACGCGGTGATCGCGCCCACCACGCCGATCGGCTGGCGGACCATGAGCGCCATGCCGAGCGTCTTGGTGCCGTCTGCCTGTGGCGTGACTTCGGGCGCGTGCGCGGTCACCGGGTCGCGAGTGGCGAGTTCGACCGTCGCTCGCGCATGCTTCATCGGAGTCTCGTAGTGCAGGAAGCGCGCGAGCACCTGCGGCGCGCCAGCCTCGGCGACCGTCAGCGCGATGATCTCTTCTTTGCGCCGCTCGATAGCGGCGAGGAACGCCGTCATCTTGGCTTGCCGTTCACGCGCTGGAAGGCGCGGCCACAGCCCGGTGTCAAACGCTTCGCGCGCAGCGGCGATAGCGGCCTCGGCGTCGGCGGCGCTCCCGAGCGGGGCATGGCCGATGACGCGCTCATTCGCGGGATTGATGACCGCTTCTGTCCCCCCGCTGCCGGAGACCCATTCACCTCCGATGTAGAGCAAAGCGCCCTTGTTCACGATGTCCAGCATGTCTGCACCTTTGGTGTTGTGTGTCTGCGCCGAGCGGCATTCGAGCCGGTCATCGAACAGGCTTGCGAGCGACCGGCAGCTTTCTCAGGAGGGCGCCCTAGGCCCGTCCCAAGGCATTTCGCTAGCGTTTTGCCGTTGCGGATACACCATTGATCCGCAACGGCTGTTGCGTCAACGCCGTCGCACAAGCGCGGGCAAACCGACGACCGGGGCAATATGCCCACCGTCGCAATCCGCGCGTTCAGCCGGGCGCCAGGCTCTCCTCGCTGGTTCCCGGCTGCGAGGGCCCCGCTTATTGACCGCCGAAGTTCTTGCGGAACTCCATGCCGACCCAGCGCGGCTCGCCGATCTGGACGAACGCCGGCCCAGCGACCCGCACGTCGGTCCCGCCCATATAGAAGTGCTTGTTGGCGAGGTTGCGCCCGACGAGCGAGACGGTGAAGTCCGCCTCCGGGATCTCCCAGGACAGCCGCGC